>Ga0208297_1000535_pt1 | contig 70631 bp, 61 predicted proteins | sample LMS_cellobiose_e_FD_187367 | JGI IMG/M metagenome (GOLD analysis project Ga0208297, IMG submission 187367) | Rumen-fistulated moose microbial communities from Alaska, USA - LMS_cellobiose_enrichment (SPAdes) (version 2) | ecosystem: Host-associated > Mammals > Digestive system > Stomach > Rumen...
CCGAGGACAGTATGATGGAACAGCTCACGTTGAAAGAGTATATAGACCCGTTTACGGGTAGCAAGAACCACAAGGCATAGAAAAAGGCCGCTTCAGCGGCGGCCTGAGAAAATGATGCGGCTGGCGAGTTTTTCAAAGTCCGAGTAGGACTTGCCGGTAATATGCCCTTATAGGGCTGGTGCATACCACCAGCTCAGCTGGTGGTTTTGATTTGTATCCGATGGCGGAATAAAAAAGCGTTGTCCGCACCGGAGCGCGGACAACGCTGCTTGTGGAGGTCGTTTTTTATCGGGTGTCGGCGGCGATCTGCAATATCCACAGCGGATTGGTCCGCGCGGCGTGACGCCACGACTCCGGCGTGCCGTTGGCGGCATTAGCGACCAGCGACTCCGCTCCCCGTGTGACCGGATCCGGCGCGTCGGCATCGGTCTTCTTCGGACGATGCACTCCGCCCAACAACAGCAGCAGCGAACACAGCAAAAGGATTATCAACCAGCCCTTACGGTTCATAATTTCTCCCTCTCCACTTGCAGTTCTCTGGCCATTTCCGCTTCCCGGCGCTCGTCAAGATGCTCGCTGATCGCGCGCATCTCCGCGGCGAACCGGTTGGCTTCCCAAATTTCCACGCCGACTTCCACGCCGACGATACACACTTCTTTGCCCGGGGCGATCCCCGCGTGTTCCCGGAACGCTTCCGGCAGCGTCACCCGCCCCTGCCGCGTGATGGTGTCCACCTGCGTCAGCGCTCCGAAGCGGCGCAGCGAACGCCGCAGGGCGAAACTGGTGCCGAGCTGCTGCAGATTGCCGATCTCCTGTGCGCGCATCTCCTGATAGACATCCTCCGGATAGAGGGCGATCGCCCCCTCGGGCAGGCCGTGCATCACGACTTCACCGCCGCAGCGGCGCATAAAGTCCTCCACCCACCGCTGGGTGAGGCGGATCCTGCCGTTTGCATCGACCAAGCATTTTTCCTGACCGCAGAAAGCCAACACGGCGAACACTCCCGGATTTACGCCGATACGTTACCGTTGTTTCCAATTATTTCCAATATATTCCAAAAAATTCCAAAATCAAGCGATTTTTGCGAAAAAAGCCGTATTTTCTCCGATAAATCCCGAAGTCGGGGTTGGCGGAGAAAGTGATGGTAAGAAGCAATGACGGCGGCGATGAGGCCGTGTCCAAGTCCGATCAGTCGATCCGGGTGCGGCGGAGCAGCCACGCCCCGACGCCGAAGAAGCCGAGCAAGCTCAATATCCCGAACCGACCGCCGCCCAGCAACCAGCCGGAAAGGCCGACGATCAGCGGCCCCAGCACCGCGGCGAACTTGCCGAAGATATTGTAGAAGCCGAAGTATTCCGCCGCGTATTCGGCGGGGATGATCCGTCCGAAGCACGAGCGGCTGAGCGCCTGTATCCCCCCTTGATTCGCCGCGACCGACAACGCGAGCAGCAAAAACAGCGCGAGTTTCGCCGCATGCGAGTCGAGTACCGGCAGCAGCGCCGCCGCGACCACCGTGGCGCCGTAGCAGGCGATGCCGAAGAGGAGCATCCTCTTCGCGCCGAAGCGGGCGGCGAGCGCTCCGTAGGCGAGTGCGCAGGGGAACGCGACGACCTGTATGCCGATGATCACGGCGATGAGTTCCTTCGCCCCCAGCCCGACCTCCGCTCCATAGGGGACCGACATCACGATGATGGTATCCACGCCGTCGATGTAGAGAAAATAGGCGCAGAGAAAACTCCGAATGTTGCGGTCGCTCCAGATGCGCCGAAGCGTCTGCCGCAGGGGGTGCGGCTCCGCCGTCGGCGCCGCGGAAGGACGCCGGTTCAGCCGCGCCAGCAGCAGCGGCAGCGACCACGCCGCCCACCAGAGCGCGGTGACGGTGAACGCGAAATGAAACCCCTGCGCGCCGGCTCCGATCCGGAAGATCGCCGCCAACACGATCAGAAAGGGGATCACGCTCCCGATGTAACCGACGGCGAATCCCATGCCGGAAACGTAGTCCATCCGGCTGCGCGTGGTGACGTCGACCAACATCGAGTCGTAGCAGACGTTGCCTGAGGCGAAGGCGAAGACCGCCATCGCGTAAACTCCCTGCGCGGCGGTGGTCATGCCGGGGCGGATCAAGTTGAGCAGCAGCGTGCAGAGGCATCCGGCGATCACGGCGCACCATACGCCGGCACGGCGGGCGTTGCGGCGGTCGGCGAGCGCGCCGAGTGACGGCATGGCGAGGGCGGCGGCGAATCCGGCGGCGGCGTTGGCGAAGCCGACTCCGGCGGTCGCCGCTCCCGGCGGAGCGTCGGTCGTGAGGACGTACTGCGCGTAGAACAAGGGGAAGAGCGTCGTCATCACGATCAGCGAAAAGGCGGAGTTGGCGGCGTCATAGAGGCACCAGCGCCACTCGAGCGGCGTTGGGCGCAGCACTCGGAGGCGGCGGCGCAGGTTTGCGGGATCGAAGATGGAGTTCACGGATCAAACTTCCCGTTGTTTGTGTTGGCGGCGGCGGTACTCCAGCGGGGTGCAATGGTAGACGCTCCGGAAGCGCACACCGAAGTAGGAGGGGGAGGGGAATCCGCAGTTGCGGGCGATCTCGCCGCAGCTGGCGTTGCCGTCGGCGAGCTGTCGCGCCGCGCTCTCCAGCCGCAGCAGATTGACGGTACGGTTGAAAGATTTCCCGCGGCCGTATCGGGCGAACAGATTGGACAGATACCCGGGGGTGATCCCGAAGTGCTCCGCCGTCTCCTCCCGCAGCGTGAGCATCGGGAAGTTTTCCGCGAGATAGGCGCAGATCCGCATCCAGAGCTCCTTGGCGCGGACGGGGTCGCTCTCGCCGGCGGCGGCGAGGTCGCCGCGCGCCATCCGCAGCGCCTGACGCAGCAGCATCGGCGCGGTGTGTTCGCGGTCGCCGGAGCGGAGCGTGTCGGGGAGCAGATTGATGATCCCCGCGGTCGAGGCGCGCAGCGTTTTCGAGATATGAAAACTGTGGAAACTTGCTCCGTCAACGGGATCGCCGACCGTATGCACCAGCCGCAGAAATCCCGGATGCATCACCAATCCGAGATTTTCGGCATATCCGGGGCGGCACGGAGCGTAGGCGGTCCAACTCAGCGGTGCGTAGATCATCGCCTCGCCGGTATGGAACTCGACCTCCTGCCATTTTCCCTGATATTGGATGAAGATACCGGCGCTCCCCGCGAGCATCAGCGACACCCGGACGCAGTTGAAACTGTGCGGGCGCTCCCAGTTGCCGGGGGGCAGCGGCGCGGCTTCGGAGCAGCGCAGCGTGCGCAACGGCAGCGCCGCCGCCCGGTCGAGCGCATCGAGCAGTATTTCCTTGTCCCGTGTGGAGGCGTTCATCGTCGAAAAAAGTTTTCCCAACCCCGGTATCGAGTTTACATTTCTTATATAAATTACCATATTTTTATTGCAAATTCAATATATTCCGTTATAATATACCGTATAACCACACCAACAACCATGAGGGTCGAACCATGACGGGCGGCAAACGCATCGAAGCGGAACATCGGATCATTTATGCGCGTGACAACGACACGCTTTTCGGCTACTTCGGCTGGCCGAGCGTCTGCCGCATCGGAGAGCACGAACTCCTGGCGGCGGCGTCTGGGTTCCGCACCGGCCACGTCGACCCCTTCGGCAAGAGCGTCTGCTTCCGGAGCGAGGACGACGGCGTGACGTGGGGCGCGCCGCTGATCGTCAACGACACCCCGGTCGACGACCGCGATACCGGACTCGTGGCGCTGGGCGACGGGCGAGCGCTGTTGAGCTGGTTCGGCAGCGACACGCGCGGCATCGTCAACGACAAGAGCAAGGCGCATCTGAAGAGCCGCCGCCGGATGGACTTCGCTCCGGTCCTGTCGCTGTGGGACGAAACCACGGTCGCCAATAATGTCGGCGCCTTCACCCGGCTGCGTCTGGCGGACGGATCGTGGGGGCCCCGCCGCAAGTCGCCGGTGTCGGCTCCGCACGGACCGATCCGGCGCGGCGATGGGACCTTGCTGTACCTCGGCAGCGAGTGCGGTCACGACCTCGGGAATCCGGGCGGCATCCGCATGGGCGACATCGTCGCCGTCACGAGCCGCGACTCCGGCGAAACGTGGACCAAAGTCGGCGTGGTTCCGAATCCTCCCGAGGGCAAGTTCTACGAGGCGCATGCGCTGGAACTCCCCGATGGCGATATACTCGGCGCGATCCGCCATCAGCCGGATTTTTCGATCTGGCTCACCCGTTCCGCCGACGGCGGCAAAACGTGGGAGACTCCCGGTTTTCTGACGACGGGGGCGCCGCCCTCGCTGCTGCTCCACTCGTCGGGAGTGGTGGTCATGTCCTACGGCTGGCGCGGCGAAAAGCCCGGTCAGCGCCTCGCGTTCAGCCGGGACGGGGGGAAAAATTGGTCGCTCGACTGGCTGCTCCGCGACGACGGCCCGGATACCGATCTCGGTTACCCCTCGACGGTGGAACTTGCCGACGGCAGTCTCTATACCGTGTACTACCAGAAAGTCCACGAAGGCGATCTGAACTGCGGGCTGCTGGCGTCGCGGTGGCGTCTTCCCGAATTCTGATCCGCCGTGACTTTTCCACCCGCGGCGTCCCCGGTCGGCGTCGCCGGCGGTTTTATTTGTGCCCGTAACGGTCGAAACATTGGTGTTTTCGCCAAACCGTGCTATATTATCCTTTTTAATGCAAACAACGGGGAAATCCGGGGGAGCATCCCCCGATTCTGGTGAAAACACATGCGATACGACGCTCGCAAACACCGTCTGCCGGTCTGCGATGTTTCCGGCATACTGCTGATCGACAAACCGGCGGAATGGACCAGTTTCGACGTGGTCAATTTCGTGCGTTCGCGCTTCAATGTGCCGAAGGTCGGGCACTGCGGCACGCTCGACCCCGCCGCGACGGGGCTGCTGGTGCTGATGTTGGGAGCGTTCACCCGCAAGAGCGAGTTTTTCAGCGCCGACGCCAAGACCTATGAGGGGACGTTGGAGTTGGGGCGCGTGACCGATTCCGGCGACTTGGACGGCACGGTGGTACGCGAAGCCGATTGTTCGGGCGTGACCGAGGAGGCTCTGCGCGCGGTGTTCAAGCAGTTCACCGGCGAACAGTGGCAGACGCCGCCGATGGTCTCGGCGGTGAAAGTCGGCGGCAAAAAACTTTACGAACTCGCGCGCAAGGGAGTGGAGATCGAACGCGAACCGCGGAAGATCGTCATCTCCCGGCTGGAATTGAAATCGTTTGCGTCGCCGTTCTGCGAGTTCGAGGTCGACTGCTCCAAGGGCACCTACATTCGGACGCTGTGCGCGGATATCGGCGAGACACTGGGCTGCGGCGGAGTGTTGGCGCGTCTGCGGCGGACGCGGAGCGGGCGCTTTTCCGTAGCCGACGCATTGTCGCTGGATACCCTCAGGAATATGGATCAGAGCGAGTTCAAGGATCTGGTCATCGCCAAACTTATGACGCTTGCCGGCGGGGTGCGGATATGAGCGACGAAAAACGCGGTTTCCGCGCGGAGATCAAAGCCGCGCTGGCGGCGGCTCCCGCCGAGTTCGAGATCCCGGCTCTCGCCGCGTCGCTGCGCATCCCGGAGGAGCAATGGGAGGTCATCGTCGACGCCGATCCCGAATTTTTGCGCGCCGGGGGCAAGGTGTGCCGCCGCGAGGCGTTCTTTACCGGTCGGACGTTTCTGATCACCCCCGAAACGTGGGAGATCGACTCCGGGATACTGGTGCCGGGACACCGTTTCGTTCCCTGCCTCGACCCCGAGGTGTTTCCGTCCGAGGTGGTGTTGCGCTCCGGACGCCGCCGTATCCGCACCCGTGAAGTTTCCCTGCCGCTGGCGCAGGTCGTCGGCTGTTTCCCGCTGCTCGGAACGGAGCAGATGATGGACGTGCTGATGGCGGAGTCTCCGGCAAACGGTTTTTTGCGCTCCGGGGCGCGCGGGGACCGTGAGGTCACGCTGACCGTCTTCGACCTCGCGGATTTCTACCGCGAGCACGACTTCGAGGATGGCGACGCGCTTCGTTGCGAAGTCGTCGACTACCGCGGCGGAACGGTGAAGTTTTCTTTCCTTTCCGGCGGCGAACGTCCGGCGGCGGGCAAGCGTGCGTTCATCGCCGCGTTGGACGAAGCCTGTGCCGCCGCGCTGCGCGGCGCGGAGGATCTCGAAGTGCCCGAAATATTGGCGCAAAGTCTGTTTCGGGCGGGGACCAAGTTGGATCCGGCCGGGGCGTCGCTCGACGAATTCATCCGCGAGTCGCTGAAGATCGTTCTCGGTTCCGGATCCGACGGGCGCGGCGAACTGCGGGTCGCCGATGCGGAGCCGGAGGACGAGGACGGTGAAGTCGTCCTGCCGGAAGGGCTTGCCATCTCCTCCGGCGAGACGGGGACGCTCCCCGCCATGCTCAAGGCGACCGGTACGGCGTTGACTCCCGAAGAACTGGACGGGTTCATCCTCGACGCCTGTGCCACGCGCGAAATGGATTTTCAGTCGGTTTTCGCCCGTGCATTCCGCGGCGGCGGACCGCGCTTTTCCGATGCGGCGCAGGAGGCGGTCTTCATGAACACGGTCGAGGACCGCTTCGAGGAACTGACCGGGCACTACGACCGCGTGGACGACGAACTCAAGGCTCCGTTGCGCAGTTCGGTGATGGAGGCGGTCGAGGAGCGGCTGGACTTCTTTGCCGAAGCCGCGGCGCTGGAGCGTAGCGCGGATTCGCTCACGGCGGAGAAACTCCAGCGGCTGGCGGCGGTCACCGGGCGGCTCGGAACGCTGTTGAAACTCCTGAACCGCGAGGACTTCATGCCCGACGCGCACGAGGCGGAGCATCTCGAAGCGCAGCTGGAAAATTTTTTGGATGAACAGGACGCCGCTTTGGAGGCGCTCCGTGAAGATCTTTCTGAAACCAACCAACCCAAGGGACCAGTAAAATGAACGAACGGATGTTGGCAAGCGGCAACGAAGCCATTGCCATGGCAGCCATCGACTGCGGTGTTAATCTGGGTGCGGGATATCCCGGCACGCCTTCGTCGGAGATCCTCGACGAGTTCAACAAACTCGGCGGCTCCGCCGAGTGGGCGCCGAACGAAAAATGCGCGCTCGAAGTCGGTATCGGCGTCGCCGAAGGCGGCGGTCGCGCGCTGGTCACGATGAAGCACGTCGGCTTGAACGTGGCGGCGGATCCGCTGTTCACCATCGCCTACTCCGGGACCCCCGGCGGTCTGGTGATCGTCAGCGCCGACGACCCCGGCATGGCGTCGAGCCAGAACGAACAGGACAACCGCCGCTACGCCCGCGCCGCCGGAGTGCCGATGTTCGAGCCCGCGGATACGCAGGAGTGCTACGACTACACCGTAGCCGCGTTCCAGCTTGCCGACCGCTTCCGCGCCCCGGTGCTGCTGCGTTTGACGACCCGAGTCTGCCACTCCAAGTGTGTTTTCCGCCGCACCCATGCCGCGGAGTCCCCGCGCGGCGGCAGTTACGTCAAGGACGCGCAGGCGAACGTGATGGTCCCCGCCAACGCGCGCAAAGCGCACCGCCGTCTGCGCTCCGACCTCGCCGCGATGCAGGCCGAGAACGAAAAGGGCGCGTTTTCCGTTGAGGTCGCCAACTCGCAGGAACTGGGCGTCATCGCGAGCGGCATCGCCTATCAGCATGTGCGCGACGCGGCTCCGGAGGCTTCGGTCTTCAAGCCCGGCATGACCCATCCGCTGCCCATCGAGGCGATGCGCCGCTTCGCCGCGTCGGTCAAGCGCTGCGTGGTGGTCGAGGAGGGCGACCCCGTGATGTACGAGGCGCTCCGCGTCGCCGGGATCGCGGTCGAAAACAAGCCCGAAATGTACCGCTTCGGGGAACTGAACGTGGCGCGCGTCCGGCGTCTGCTCGCCGGCGACACGTCGCCCGAGCCCGCCCCGGTGCCCGGAAAGCCGCCGCAACTCTGCCCCGGCTGCCCGCACCGCAAGAGTTTCGAGGCACTGCGCGACCTCGGGTGCATCGTCGCTGGCGACATCGGCTGTTACACGCTGGGCGTGATGCCGCCGTTTTCGGCGATGGATATCTCGGTGTGCATGGGCGCCAGCATCACTGTGGGCGTGGGTATGCGCAAAGTATTGCCCGAATCCGAAGCGCGCCGGGTCGTGAGCGTGATCGGCGACAGCACCTTTTGGCACAGCGGCATCAACGGACTGGTCGAACTGGTCTACAACCCGCCCAAGACCGGGCATGTGGTGATCGTCCTCGACAACTCGACGACCGCCATGACCGGTATGCAGGAGCATCCGGGGACCGGGCGCAAACTCGATCATGTCACCCCGGCGACCCGGCTTTCCATCGAGAAGGCGGCGGAGGGCATCGGGATCAAGAACATCGACATCATCGACACCACCGCCGAAAACGAGCGTTTCAAGGAGATATTGAAACAGCGTCTGGCGTCCGACGAATGCAGTCTCATCATCGCCCGGCGGCCGTGCATCATCGCGCTGGCGAAGAGCAAACAGTATGCGAAGTGAGGGGTGAAAAATGAATAAAACCACCAATATCGTCGTCGCCGGATTGGGCGGGCAGGGCGTTTTGAAGGTTACGGACATTCTGGCGGAGGTGCTCTTTCGCGCGGGGTTCGACGTGAAGAAGAGCGAGGTCCACGGGATGAGTCAGCGCGGCGGCTCGGTATCGAGCGAAGTTCGCTTCGGCGACCGGGTCGCCAGCCCCATGGTCCCGGCGGGCGAGTGCGATCTGCTGGCGGTGCTGGACGCCACGCAGCTGGAAGTGGTCGCCGCCGCGAAGCGTCCCGGCTGCGTCGTGATCACGCCGGAGGATGTGCCGACCGATAAATTGGCGCATCCGAAGGCGCTCAATACGATGATCCTCGGCGCGATGGCGGCACAGTTGCCGCAGGTGCGCGACGAAAAACTGTGGCTGGAGGTCATCGGCGAGGCGTTTCCGGAAAAACTCCGCGATCTGAACCTCGAAATGTTCAAACTCGGTTTCTCCGTCCGCAAGTGAGCGTGTGATCCGAGCGTTCGTCCGAGTCGGCGGCAGGTGTTCGATACGCCTGCCGCCGCTTCAATTTTGATCCCGGCGACGGGTCCCGGGATTCGGGTGGTCGGCGAGACGGTAGGTCACCGGGGGCAGGGGAGTCCCGGCGAGAAACTTCGCCGTCAGCGCCTCCGCCTGCGCGAAGTCGCCATCCGGCAGCCAGTGGATCGCGTTGCCTTCGCGTTCGAGTTTGCGGAAAAAGATGTCCTGCCGCTTGGCGAACTGGCGGATGCGGTCGAGCAGCGTGGCGCGCATCTCTTCGCGTGTGCATGCGCCGCGCAGATAACGGGATATCTCGCGGTACTCCAGCCCGAAGAACTCCAGCTTTTCCGGCGGGACCCCGTGTTTTTCGGTGAGGTCGCGCACCTCGTCGATCATTCCCGCCGCCAGTCGGGCGTCGAGCCGGGCGGCGATGCGTTCGCGGACCGCGGCGCGCGGGAACAGCACCCCGAGCACGAGGTACTCGGCCTCGAAGGGGAGTCTGAAACTCGCTTCACCGTCGGGGTTCTGCCGTTCGCGCATCCTCCCCGCCTCGCGCGGGGTGAGTTTGCCGCCGGGCAGTTCGTAACGGTTCAGCAGCGCCGCCAGATACAGCGCGGTGCCGCCGCAGAGGATGACGGTCTTGCCCCGCGCCGCGATGTCGAGGATGGCGCGCGAGGCGTCGCGGCAGAAGCGGGCGAGATCGTACACCTCGGTCGCCGGATCGGCGATGTCGATCAGATGGTGCTTCACTTCGCCGTATTCGTCAAGATCCTTGCCGGTCCCGAGGTCCATGCGGCGGTAGACCTGCCGCGAATCCACGCTGACGATCTCGCCGTCGAAACGCCGCGCCAGCGCCACGGCGAGTGCGGTTTTGCCGGTGGCGGTGGGACCGGTGACGGCGATGATTTTCAAAATTTCGCTCATAATTACGTCGCAGCGGTTGTAAAGACACGGTTGCAAGCGTTATATTATGCCTCATGAATCGATGATTTTCAAATCGAAAAGGTGAATCGGCGATGGAAAAACAGAGAACATTGGCTGGAAGCGCCAAACTTTCCGGGATCGCACTGCACTCCGGGGCGCGGGTCGCCCTGCGCGTCGAACCGGCGGAGGAGAACACCGGGATCGTCTTCCGGCGGGTGGATCTGCCCGGCGCTCCCGAAGTGCGGGCGCTGGCGGGCAATGTGGTCGAGGTCCAGCGCGGCACCACCATCGCTTCGGGAGAGGCGCGGGTCTACACCGTTGAGCACATCATGTCGGCGCTCCATGCGCTGCGGGTCGATAACTGCGTGGTCGAGATGGACGGCATGGAGCCGCCGATCTGCGACGGCGGTGCGCTGCCCTTTGTGGAACTGATCGAAGAGGCGGGGATCGTCGAACAGTCGGCTCCGGCGGTGTACTTCACTCCCCGGGCTCCGGTGGCGGTAGTGCAGGGGGGGGCGCGGGTGGTCATCATCCCCGACGCGGAAAAGTTGCGCATTTCGTGCGTCACGAGTTTCCGCGGCTGTCCCTACGATCCGCAGTTCTGCGAGTTCGAGGTGGGCGATGCGGAAAAGTACCGTGCCGAAGTCGCCCCCGCGCGCACCTTTGTCGATTACGGCGATCTCAAGATGCTGCTGGCGATGGGGTTGTGCAAAGGCGGCAGTTTGGACGCGGCGGCGATCATCCACGACGGGGCGATCATCTGCAAGGACAAGCTGCGCTTCACCAACGAGATCGTCCGCCACAAGATCCTCGACATCATCGGCGACCTCTTTCTGGTCGGCTGCCGGGTGCGGGGTACGGTGGTAGCGGTCAAATCCGGTCATCCGTCGCATGTGATGCTGGCGGGGCAACTGCAGAAGGAGTTCTGCGCGCAAGGTCGGGCGGAGTAAGATTTGACGTAAATTTCGATTTCAGAACTGTGCGAAATGGAGGAAAATTGACATGGGTCGTGTTTTAGGTGTGCGCGAATTGCGCAAGGCGTTGCCGCGTCCGGGGTTCGGTCTGCTGCTCGACCGGGTGGAGATCGAAAGCCGCGAAAAGTTGACCGGGCTGAAGGTCGTGACCGTCAACGAGGAGTTCTTCAACGGGCATTTTCCCATCCGCCCGATCATGCCGGGTGTGCTTCAGGTCGAGATGATGAAACAGCTCGCCGAACTATCCGCCCGCCCGGAACTGGCGAAGTCCGCCGACGAGGATATCCACATCGCCAAGATGGAAAAAGTCAAGTTCCGCAAGCCGGTCATCCCCGGCGACCGGCTGCGCATCAGCGCCGAACTGGTCGAGGAAACTCCGACTTCGCGGAAGTTCCGCACCCGGGTCTGCATCGGCGAGGACACCGCCAGCGAAGCGCTGATGACGCTGGAAGTGCGGATCATTCCCGATCCCGTCGCCCTGCCGCCGGCGGTCACCAAGTTCGACCGTACCGCCGAGTCGCCGATGGACATCAACAAACTCAAGGAACTGATGCCGCACCGCTATCCGTTTTTGTTCATCGACTATCTGGCGAAGCGGGACGACGAGGGCATGTTTGCGGTGAAGAACATCACCGTCAACGACAGTTTCTTCCGCAACGCGCCGGACAATATGGCGGTCCCGGAGTCGATACTGTGCGAGATGGCGGCGCAGTCCGGCTGTGCGAGCGTGTTGTCGCGGCCCGAGAATGCCGGGAAACTCGGCTTCTTCATGGCGATCGACTACATGGAGTCGCTGGCGCCCGTCGTTCCCGGCGATCAGGTGGTGATCAACATCAACCTGCCTCCGGTAAAATCGCGTTTCGGCAAGGGCAGCGGCGAGGCGCTGGTCGACGGCAAGGTGGTCTTCAAGATCTCGCTGATGTTCGCGATCGTCGACGCCTGATTCCTGCGTCGGTTTCGACGGCAAAAAAACGACCGCCCGGCATGATACCGGGCGGTCGTTTTTGGTATCGGCGGGTCAGAAACGGTGGAAGTCGAAGCCGCAGAGTTCCGCCGCGTACTTGAGTTCCCGAGTCACGTCGCCCTCTACCGCGGCGAAGTGCTGGGTCACGCCGACTTTCAATATCTCCTCGAAGAGCCGCCCGGCGTCCCCGTCGACCTTGAATTCGCTGTGGCTGTAGCCGCAGAGTTTGTGCGGTCCCGGCAGGCTCTCCGCCGTGAAGCACACGAGTTTCAGCCGCTCGTCCGGCCCCTGCGACAGATGGGCGATGGTCTTCCGCCCCTCCGGTATGCGGTACCACGCGAAGGGCGCTCCGGCGTACTTGCAGTTGGTCTTGGCGAAGCGCGCATCGACGGAGATCCGCACCCGGTCGCGGAAGCGCGGGTCGGTGTAGTCGTGCGGGCCCGCGTGTCCGGCGGCGATGATGCCGGTCTCCCTTTCGAGGTAAAACGGCTCGATGTAATTGACGTGTTTCCCGCCGGAAAGCTGGCGCAGCAGATACATCGCCGTGCCGGCGCCGAGGTCGCCTTCCGGGGCGAGGATCGCGTCGTGGCGCTCGAACGTATCGGGGTAGAACCCCGGACGCAGACCGAGCGTTTCGAATATCTCCGCGCTCACGTCGTTGAGGATCAGTGCGTCGAGATCATGCTCGTCGCGGAGCCGGGCCAGCCCCAGCGAGGCGCGGGCGGACTCCAGAAATAGTTTGGGGTCGATGCCGGGTTCCACCGGATAGGCGGCGCTGAGTTCGTCGACGTACTTCTGCGCTTCGGCATCGCCGACTTCCCGCGTGTATCGGAGCAGCTGCCCGTAACTGAAGAAATCAAGTTTCGGCCCGAGTTTGGTGAAGATCGCGTAGGGGTCGATGAAGGTCCCGCGCATGATCGTGTTGTAGCCGGGAACGAGTCCGTAATGGGCGGTGCGGAGTTTTTGCCGCGCCCGTGCCGCCGCGTAGAACGCCCGCAACCTCGGATACGCCGCCGCGAAGTCGTCGACGATCACTTCGACTTGCCGCTGCTGCCGCGCCCACGACGCGGAGCCGATCAGCGATCCCACCATGCCGCCCTGGGCGAGGAACTCCACGAAGTCGTTTTCGTCTCTGGTGTCGGAGTAGGGGACGCGGGACGGGGTCGGCAGATAGTAGGCCAGCGGCAGATCGCGCGGCATTTCGCGCAGCAGATGGCTCCAGGTGAAGTCCTCGCTCCACGACAGGAATGTCGCCGTCACGCATTGGACTTGTTCCCGGCGGAAGAATTCGAGCGCCGCGTCGGCATCCTCGGGCGAGTAGATGATCCCCGGGTATACGCAGTCGGCGATCTCCGCCATCCGCGTCAGCACACTTTGGACGAAGCGCCCGCGACGTTCGTCGTAGGTGCCCGAGGCGCATCCCTTGCCCAGTTCCCGGAAACGCTGACATCCGATGAATGCAAAGCCGACCTTGGTTTTTGAAGTGCCCATGATCCGATCCTTGAGATGCAATTTTTTTTCAGAACGACGATTGACAAGACAATTTTACTGTGGTATAATATATCACGCGACAACAATATTTCAAGAGGAGGTCCCGGAGTGGAAGCGTCGCCCAAAGTCCTGCTGAAGATCAAATCGATGCTGCCGGAGTTCAGCGCCGGGTTCCGTAAGATCGCCGACTACATCTGCGCCCACCCCGAAAAGGTCGTCGAGTGCAAGGTGCGCGAGATCGCGGCGGCGTGCGGCTGCGATGACGCCCGGGTGGTGCGTTTCTGCCAGAAGTGCGGTTTCGCTGGAATCCACGAACTGCGCTCGGCGCTGGCGCTGGAGTTTATGCCGGTGCGTCCGCGGGCGGAGGCGACGGACGATGCGTTCACCGCGCTGAAAAACGACTTTCTGCGCAACAATCTGCAGGCGATGAACGACACGGTGTCGCTGTTCGACGAATCCGTGTTTCGCCGCGCGGCGGGAAAACTTTTGTCAGCCCGGCGGATCGTGGTCTTCGGCGCGGGCAGTTCGGAGGTGGTGGCGGAGGATCTTCACCGCAAACTCCTGCGGATGGGACTGACGTCGCAGCACAGCGCCGACGGCGAGACCAGCAAGTTGGCGACCGCGCTTCTTGAAGCGGGCGACGTGTTCGTCGGCATCTCCTTTTCCGGCGGGAACGCGCTGGCGGCGGAGATGGCGCGCGAGGCGAAGTCGGGCGGCGCCGAAGTGCTGGCGCTGACCAATTTTCCCGGGTCCGCCTTGGGCGGATGCGCCGATCTGCTGCTGCAATGCGTCTCCGACGAAAGTCAGGTGCGCCTCGGGGCGATGAGTTCGCGCATCGCCCAGCTGCTGGTCGTGGATTTTCTCTGCATCATGCTGGCGCTGGAGGCTCCGGAGCGAGTCGAGCGCAACGTCATCCGCACCCACCACGGGATATTCGGCAAGTGAACTTACGATAATATACGAGGTGAAAAAATGAGTTTCATGTTCAATCCTTACGACTATGTGGATCCGCGGGCGGTGAACCGTCCCCGGCTCGACGCCGCGCTCGGCGGCGCGATAAGCGTCGGCGGCGACAAGGTGGCGCGGCGGCTGCTGAGCCAATTGCCGGAGCATGGAGCACTGTTTCTCGACGGCTACGTCGGAGCGGATTTTGCCGCGCTTGCCTCCGCGTTGACCGCCGCCGACGAAAATTTGCAGGTGATCGACGTCTCCGTCGCGTACAAGAGTTCGGAGGTATTGGAAAAGATGCTGGCGGCAAGTTTGCCCGAGGATAGGGTGATCGACCCCGTGCTGCTCTTCGGCCGCTTCATCGCGCGGGAGCTCGAATCGCTGTTCAACGCGGGCAAAATTGCGCTTCTCCGCGACCGGATCGCCGCCGCCAAACGCTCCGGGCGGGTGGTGGTCGCGGGGTGCGGCGCGTTGTGCGCGGCGCTGCGCGCCGCCGCCGATGTCGCCGCTTTCGTCGATGTCACTCCGCTGCGGGTCACGCGGCGCATCCAGGAGGGACGCGTCCGCAACCTCGGCGATGCGAAGAAACGCGCCAAGGCGGCGATCTTCCGCCGGATGTACTATTACGATTACGAGATCATGATGGAGCACCGCAGATCGCTGATCGACGAAAATCTCATCGACTTCTACATCGACGACAACATCGACTTCAAACCGCTGATGCTGCCGCTCCCGACGCTGAAAGAGTTGTTCAAGGTGCTGCTGACCACGCCGTTCCGCTGCACTCCGGTGTATCTGGAGGGGGTGTGGGGCGGATTTTTCGTCAAGCAGCTGCGGCATCTGCCCGACGATATGCGCAACTGCGCGTGGGTCTTCGACATGATCCCCAACGAGGTCAGCGTGCAGATCAAGGCGGGGGGCAATACGGTGAACATCCCGTTCTCGACCTTCTTCAAGGCGGAAGCCGAAGCGCTGATGGGCAAGGCGAGCGTCGACCGTTTCGGCGACCACTTCCCGATCCGCTTCAACTACGACGACACGCTGGGCGGCAGCGGCAACATGTCGATCCAGGTGCACCCGCCACAAAAGTACGCCAACGAGAACTTCGGCGAGTCGTTCCAGCAGGATGAAAGTTACTATGTGGTCAAGACCAACGGCTCCAAGACCTACCTCGGACTGCAGGACGACTGCGACCCGGAGGAGTTTTTCGCCATGGTCAAACGCGCCGAAACGGAGCACGTTCCGTTCGACCACGATAAATATGTCAACAGCTTTCCGAGCGAACAGGGCGATCAGTTCCTGCTGCCGGGCGGGACGATCCACGCCTCCGGACGCAACCAGATCGTGCTGGAGATCGGCAGTTACACCATCGGCAGTTACACGTTCAAACTTTACGACTACCTGCGGCGCGACCTGGAGGGCAATCCGCGGCCGATCCATTCGATCCACGGGCGTAACGTGCTGGTCACGGAGCGCCGCCGGAGCAAGGTGGACGGGGTCCTGCGTCCGCGTCCCGTCACGGTGCGCGAGGGCGACGGCTTCAAGGAGGAGATCGTGGGCGAACACGACCTCATCTACTTCTCGCTCCGCCGGTTGAGTTTCGATCATGACATATCCGACGACACCCGGGGCGAAAAGTTCCATGTGCTGACGCTGGTCGAGGGCGACGAGGTGCTGGTCTACTCCAAGGCGGATCCGACCCGCTGTTACCATCAGAAGTTCATGGACGTGGTGGTGATCCCCGCCGCGATGGGCGAATACGGGATAATCAATTTGGGCAAGACCCCATGCAAAGTCAACAAGACCATGCTGAGGTGACGCTGGCGCTGGATATCGGCGGCACGTTCATAAAATCCGGCGTATTCACGGCGGCGGGACTGCGGGAAAAACTGCCGCAGATTCCCAGCCGGTCGTCGGGCGGTCGGGACGAGATCGTCGCGGCGATCCGTTCCGCGATCGACGCGGCGGGCGCAGTCGATGCGGTCGGCATCGCGATCCCCGGTCCGTTCGACTACCGCCGCGGCGTCAGTTTGATGACCCACAAGTTCGCCGCTCTCCACGGAGTGTCTCTGCGCACCGAATTGGGATTGGGCGAAACCGGTGTCTTCGTTCATGACGCGGATGCTTTTCTGCTGGGCGAACTCGGCTTCGGCGGTCTGCGCGGCGTGGCGCGCGCCGGAGCCGTGACGCTGGGCACGGGACTCGGTGCGGCGGTGGCGGTGGACGGTGTGCCTGTCGATGGCGAACTCGGCAGTCCGGCGCCCGAAGTGTCGTTGTGGAAGCAGCCGTTTCACGGCGGTATCGCCGAGGATTTCATCTCGACGCGGGCGCTGGCGGCAAAGTATCCCGCGCCGGGGGCGAAGGAGATCGCCGACGCGGCGCGGCGCGGCGATGCGGCGGCAATCGAAGCATGGCGGGCGTTCGGCGTCGATCTGGCGGAACTGCTGGAAACTTGGATCGATCGCCTGAAACTGGACAAGGTCGTGTTGGGCGGACAGATCGCCGGGGCGTGGAAGTGGTTTTCCGCTCCGCTGGAAAAGTTGCCGGTCGTTCCGTCCGGAGTGTCCGACGCGGCGCTTTACGGAGTCTTTCGCAAGGCGCGGGAGATGGTCGATAAAACTTGATTTGGGGGGCTTGAAAATGCACGAATTCGAAGTCGAAGGTCACGAGCCGAGTCTGCTGCCGGAGGGACGTTGGAAACTCGCGTGGAGCGACGAATTCGACGGCTCGGAACTCGACCGCGCCAAGTGGGATTTCCGGTTGTCGATGATGGGCAAGCGCCATCCGGCTTGGACCGACCGCGGCGTACATTTGGACGGTAACGGCAACGTCGTTTTCGATCTGCTCGAAGAGGACGGACGCCCGGTGAGTTCCCAGTTGCAGACGGGTTACAACTTCATGGACGAACCGGTGACCGAAACCAAGTTCGGCAAGGACGCGCTCCAGTGGAACATCGGCAAACTCCACGAAAATCTCCACACCCATAAATACGGCTACTACGAGTGCCGCTGCCGCCTGCAGCAGAATCCCGCCGCCTGGTGGAGCGCGTTTTGGATCCAGTCGCCGATCATCGGCGCGTCGCTCGATCCCGGTGAAACGGGCGCCGAGATCGATGTGATGGAGTGTTTCAAGTACGGCAGAGTTGCCGCCCACAACGTCTTCCATGGCGGTTACGGACTGGACTGCAAGCGCATCAAGACGGGCGGCATGGATGGTGTGGACCAGACGGTCTTTCACCGTTTCGGCCTGCTGTGGGAGCCGACCGGCTACACGTTCTACATCGACGGCGTAGAGGATGGTCGGGTGGAGGAGGCCGTTTCGCACCGCCCGGAGTTCATTCTGATCTCGACCGAAGTCAAGGGCTACCGTCACGACGACCATCAGCCGGTGCAAGAGGCGTTCGACGCGGTCGGCAAGGATACCTTCGTCGTCGATTACGTCCGGGTGTTCGATCCCGTGAATTGAGGAGTGTGACGATGATCTCGTGGCTGAAAAAAATCGGTTCCGTTCAGGCGGTCTCCTCTTCCGAGGTGGAGTTTTCCCGGGTGGGGATCGGTTTCGAGAAACTCGACCGGGCGGTGTTCGATCCGGAAAAGGCCTATGACAAAGTGGCGGCGCTGGGCGTCAAGTGGGTGCGGATCCAGTCCGGCTGGCAGCGCACCGAGACCGAAAAGGGCGTCTATCACTTCGAGTGGCTCGACGACATTGTGAACAATCTGCTCCGCCGCGGTCTGCTTCCGTGGGTCAATCTCTGCTACGGCAACCAACTCTACGACGCGGAGGCGGCGAAACGCTTCGGCGCGGTCGGCTGCCCGCCAACGCAGAACCGCGAACAGACCGACGCGTGGTGCGCCTATGTGCGGGCGACGGTCGAACACTTCCGTGACCGGGTGACGTGGTGGGAGGTCTGGAACGAGCCGGACGCAAAATTCAGCTGGCGCGGCGCGAACGATCCCTTTGAGTACGTCGAATTTACCCGGCGCACCGCCGAGGCGGTCCGCGACGCCGATCCGGCGGGCAAGGTGGTGGGTGGTGTATTCGCCCGGAGCGATCTGGCGTTCATATCCCATTGTTTCGCCGGTGGCTTGGGCAAATACTGCGACGCCGTTTCGTACCACATCTACTCTGCGGACGAAGCCGAGGATGTGGAGCGGATCGCCAACCTCAAGGCGCTGATCGCCCAATACTGTCCGGGGCTGCCGCTGATCCAGGGCGAGGGCGGCTGCCAGTCGCGGGGCGACGGTCGCGGCGCGCTGCGCAATCAGGAGTGGACAAGGGAAAAGCAGGCGAAATCCCTGACGCGCCACATGATCTCCCAGCTGGGCGAAGGTGTGATGTTCGCCTCGTATTTCTCCTGTATGGATATGATCGAGGCGCTCAACGGCAGGGTCGGGAACAAGGCGAGTTATCTGGACTACGGATACTTCGGTGTGCTGGGCGCGGAGTTCGACGCGGACGGATTCTCCATCGGCGAGTATTCGCCCAAGCCGTCGTACCGGGCGCTGCAGACGATCGCGGCGATGTTCCGGGGCGACTTCACGATCGGAATCCTGCCGGTCGAAAGCAGCCGCGTCGAGGTCAACCGTCGTTTCGGCGGCGGGTACGTCGATACCACCTTGCGCGAATGCAGCCACCTCACGTTCCGGAAGCCCAACGGTTCGGTCGCGTTCGTGTATTGGAAACGCACCAATCTCTTGCGCGAGAGTTTCGAAGGTTCGATATCGCTTCATATGCCGGAGCACCCCGCCGGGACGCCGCGGCTGATCGACGTGCAGACCGGCGACGTATACGCTCTGAACGAAGCCGATGTCGTGCCCCGGATCGACATCGTGGTGCAAAATGGCGGTACGGTCATGATGTCGGCGGAAACGTCCCGTCCCGGGGATACGGTGTACTACCGTCATCTGCCGCTGCTGGATCGTCCGCTGGCGCTGGTCTTCGGGGATTTCTGCGACATCGTCGCGGAGTGGTGAGGTTCACCAGTCGAATCCGAATGGTTCGGGATCGCCGGTTTCGAGCGCGAGCAGTTGGCGTTTTTTCTCCAGGCCCGCGCCGAAACCGCCCGCTCCGTGTGCGGCGACGACGCGGTGGCATGGCGTGACGATCAGTATCGGATTGGCGTGACAGGCGCCGCCGACGGCGCGCATCGCTCCCGGATCGCCGATCTGCCGCGCGATCTCGCCGTAGGTGCGGACTTCGCCATATGGAATGTCGCGCAGCGCCGCCCACACCCGCTGTTGGAACGCCGTTCCGTGCGCGGCGAGCGGGAGGTCGAACTCCCGCCGGGTCCCTGCAAAATACTCCTCCAACTCCCGGAGTGCCCGCTTCGCCATCGGCGAATGCGCCGCGTCGGGAGCCTCCGGAGCGTCATCCGTCAGCCGGAGCGCCGTCAGCGCCTCGCCGGAAAATTCCAACTCCAGCGTGCCGAGCGGCGACGCGGTCCTGATCGTTGCGTTATCGTATCCCATGCCGATAAAATACCGCTCCCAAGCGGGCAAGTCAAGCCGAAAGTCGCCAAATATTCCCGGTGGCGGGACAAATGGCGCAGTCCCGGGTCATTGTGGCACAGTCGCCGGGTTCCGGGCGGCTTGCCGCGAGGCGGATAGGGCGCGTGGCACATAAAATGCTGGTATATTTACGGAATGGGAGGCGCGTCGATGCGGATCGGCGGCTCCCGGTCTTGATTTTTGCCGTAAAAGTTATATATTAATTGATTTCATGATAAGTATATGATTTTACCTTTTGAAGAGGGGGGAATTGGAAATATGAACAAGCATCAGGAAAATCCGGAAGGGGAGGAAATTCCCCGGCAGGATCGGACGCCGGAAAACGCTTCGGAACCGACCGAAACCGACGCCGCTCAGACCGAGGCTCCGGAGTCGGAGGCGTGGGACGCCCGACCGGAGGAGCCCGCCGCCTCGGCGGAGCCGGAACCGGACGAAAAGGAAAAACTTGGCGCCGCGTTGGCGGACCTTCAGGCCAAGTACCTGTATTTGCAGGCGGAGTATCAGAATTACCGCAAGCGCGTCGCCAAGGATATCGCCGACGCGCGCAGTTTCGCCTACGCCGACGCGCTGGGACCGTTCATGACGGTCTTCGACTTTCTGGCGATGGCGGATTCGGCGGCGGTGCAGAGCGACAATATCGAGTCGATCCGGCAGGGGCTGAAGATGATCATCGGCGAGTTCAACAAGGCGTTCGACACCTTGGGCGTCAAGCCGTTGGAAACGGTCGGCAAGCCGTTCGACCCCGCGCTGCACGAAGCGGTCGCCCACGAGGCTTCGGAGTCGGTCCCAGAGGGCAGCATCATCCGTCAATGGTCCAACGGCTTCAAGATGGGCGAAAAACTGCTGCGTCCCGCGCGGGTCGTCGTCTCCGACGGCGCGCCGGCGGAACCCGAAGCGGAGAAGCGGACGGAGGCGTAGAGTATGGCGAAGGACTATTATCAGACTTTGGAGGTCTCCAAGACCGCCAGCACCGACGAGATCAAGAAGGCGTACCGCAAACTCGCCATCAAATACCACCCGGACAAAAACCCCGGCAATAAGGAGGCGGAGGAGCGCTTCAAGGAGATATCGCAGGCCTACGAGGTGTTGAGCGATCCCGAGAAACGCCGCCAGTACGACCAGTTCGGTCATGACGCCTACACCCAGCGCGGCGGCGGAACGGGCGGCGGCGCCTACGATTATCAGCGGGCGCAGGATATCTTCAGCCAGTTTTTCGGCGGTCACGGCGGCGGCTTTCCGTTCGAGGATCTTTTCGGCGGCGGTTCGCGCCGCGCCAACCCCAGCGGGGCGGTCCCCGGCGACGATCTGCGCTACGATCTCGAGATTGACTTCGAGGATGCGATGTACGGCGCCGACAAGACATTGAACATCCCGCGCATGGCGGAGTGTCCGGATTGCCACGGCTCCGGCTGCGAGCCGGGCACCGGCCGCAAGACCTGTCCGCGTTGCGGCGGCTCCGGTTCGCAGGTGCTTTCGCAGGGGTTTTTCAGCGTTCGCCAGCCCTGTCCGTCGTGTCAGGGCACCGGGCAGATCATCGAGAAGCCCTGCCGCAAATGCCGCGGGCAGGGGCGCGTCCGCGAGGAAAAGCCGTTGCAGGTGCACATCCCGCCCGGGGTGGATACCGGCAACCAGTTGCGGATCAGCGGCAAGGGCGGCGCCGGGATCCGCGGCGGCCGGGCAGGGGATCTGTACGTCTTCATGCACGTCCGTCCGAGTCAGGTCTTCGAACGCGACGGCGACGATCTCATCTGCGAAGTTCCGATACCGTTCGCCGTGGCGGTGGCCGGCGGCGTGGTCGAAGTGCCGACGATCTCCGGCAAGGCGAAACTCCGCATCCCGGCGGGGACACAGAGCGGAGCCGTTCTGCGGATGAAGGGCAAAGGCGCGCCGTCGCTGCGCGGCGGGGCGCGGGGGAATCTGCATCTGCGCATGGTGGTCGAGTCGCCGGTCGGACTCAACAGCGAGCAGTTGAAACTGCTTGAGGCTTTCAACGCTTCGCTGACGCAAAAGAACAACCCGCGGCAGAACAACTACCGTTCCGTCGCCGGCAAGTTCATGCGCGGCTAGAATTGAGGTACCGCCATGCCGCGCAAGGATCCCAAGGACCCGGTGATCGCCACCAACCGCAAGGCGCTCCACGATTATGTCGTGCAGGAGCGCTTCGAGGCCGGTATATCGCTCGCCGGGACCGAAGTCAAAAGCTGTCGCGAGCGACTGGTCCAGCTGGGCGAAAGTTTCGCCCGCATCGAACGCGGCGAGGCGCTGGTCTACAATCTGCACATCGCCGCCTACGGTTTCGGCAACCGCTTCAACCACGAAGTGCGGCGTCCGCGGCGGCTGCTGCTGCACAAAAAGGAGATCCTGAAACTCGGCCAGTGGCTCGGCAGCAAGGGCGGGACGCTGATCCCGCTCAAGATGTACTTCAAGCAGGGACTGGTCAAGTTGGAACTCGCCTACTGCATCGGCAAGACCCACGGCGATCAGCGCGAGGACATCCGCCGCCGCGAGGCGGATCGCGGTATCCGCCGCGCCCTGAAAAAATGACTTCCGGGAGGCGGAAGGAGCCCACGGTTTTTCCGGACAGCGATGTCCGGATTTTTTTTGCTCCGCGACTTGTTAAAACGGCGCTCCCGGAGTATATTACTCTATATTAATATAGAGTATGGGATTTTAGTATATTTATATAAGTTGTCATTTCGGAAAGGCATCTCCACATGAGCGACATCACCTACAAGGACATCCCGCTTAACATCGAAGACATCATGCATACCGCGTATCTGCAGTATTCATTGAGCGTCAACGTCGGGCGCGCGATCCCCGACGTGCGGGACGGCATGAAACCCGTGAACCGGCGCATCCTTTACGCCATGAATAAGATGGGCATCGGCAAAGGACACGCCACCGTCAAGTGCGCCAAGGTCGTGGGCGAGGTCATGGGTAATTACCACCCGCACGGCGACGCCGCGATCTACGACGCGCTCGCCCGGCTGGCGCAGCCGTTTTCGATGCGGGCGCCGCTGATCGACTGGCAGGGCAACTACGGTACCATCGACGGCGATCCGCCCGCCGCCAGCCGTTACACCGAGTGCCGCATGGAGCGCCTCGCCGAGGAGATGCTCGCGGATATCGAAAAGGACACCGTCGATATGGTGCCCAACTTCGACGAATCCACGGTGGAGCCGTCGGTGCTGCCCGCCAAGTTCCCGCAGCTGCTCGTCAACGGCACCACCGGCATCGGCGTCGGCATGGCGACCAACATCCCGCCGCACAATCTGGGCGAAGTCATCGACGCGACCATCGCGCTGCTGGACAATCCGCAGGCGACGGTGGACGAACTCATGCAGTATCTGCCGGGTCCGGACTTCCCGACCGGGGCGGTGATCCGCGGCCGGGCGACGATCCGCCAGTTCTATCAGACCGGGCACGGCAGCGTGCGGCTTCGCGCCAAGGCGGACATCATCGAGCACAACGGACGCGAAAAGATCGTCATCAGCGAGATCCCCTATACCGTCAACAAGGCGCAGGAGGTCAAGCATATCGCCCAGCTGGTCAAGGAAAAGGTCATCACCGGCATCACCGATCTGCGCGATACCAGCAGCAAGAAGAACGGCGTCTGCATCACGATCGAGGTCGCCAAAAACGCGATGGCGCAGGTGGTGCTGAATCAGATCTATTCGCACACGATGTTCGAGACGAGCCTCGGCTGCACCATGCTGGTCGTCGACCACAACCGCCCGCGCACCATGAATCTCGTGCAGGTGCTTCAGGCGTACATCGACCACCGGCTGGAGGTGATCGTCCGCCGGACCGTTTTCGAGGTCAAGAAGGCGGAAGCGCGGGTGCACATCCTCGAAGGGCTAATCAAGGCGCTCGACCTGATCGATCAGGTGGTCGCGACCATCAAGGAGTCCGAAAACCGCCAGAACGCGATCGAAAATCTGGGCAGCCGCTTCGGGTTTTCGGCGCTGCAGGCGGCGGCGATCGTGGATATGCGGCTGCATCAGCTGACCCATCTGGCGATCGAGGCGCTGCAGTCCGAGTTGGCCGACCTGCAGGCGAAACTCGCCTACTGGAACGAGGTCCTCGCCAGCCGCGAAAAGCGCCTGCAGGTGATCAAGGAGGAGTTGACCGACATCCGCCAGCGCTACGCCGAACCGCGCCGCACCGAGATCACCACCGACGACTCCGACCTCAATATCGCGGATCTGATCCCGCGCCACAGCTGCGTGATCACCGTCTCCGACACCGGCTACATCAAGCGGGTCCCCGCCGACACCTACCGCACCCAGCACCGCGGCGGCAAGGGGATCATCGGCATGGAGACGCGCGACGAGGATCATGTGGCGCACCTGTTCAATGCGGACAGTCACGACCTGATCTTCTTCTTCACCGACCGCGGCTTCATGTACTGGCTCAACGTCTACGAGATCCCCGAGGGGGCGCGCACCGGCAAGGGCAAGGCGATCATCAATATGATCAAGGTGGAATCCGGCGAACGCATCTGCGCGATGCTGACCGTCAGTCAGGACGATCTCAACGATCCCGGCAACTACATCGTGCTGGCGTCGAAGCGCGGCTTCATCAAGAAGAGTTCGCTGTCGCTGTTCAAGAATCTTCGGCGGGTGGGGCTCCGGGCGCTGATCATCGAGGAGGATGACGATCTGATCGGAGCGGCGGTCTCGCGCAACGGCGACGAGGTGTTGCTGTCGACCAAACTCGGCATGGCGTGCCGCTTCGACCAGAACGACGAACAGATCCGCCCGATGGGGCGTACCGCGCGCGGTGTTACCGGCATGCGCTTCAAACTGGAGGACGACGAGGTGGTCAGTCTGGAGATCATCCGCGAACCCTCCTACGAAGAGCCGGAGAACCTTACCGACGAGGAGGCGGATGCCGCCAACGTTCCCGAGAACGACGCCGAAGACCTCTACTCGGTCGGTCCGGAGGTGCTGGTCGTCACCGACGGCGGCATGGGCAAGCGTTCGTGCGTCAGCACCTATCGCAAGACCAACCGCGGCGCGCGCGGCGTGACCAACATCAAACTGCGCGAAGGCGAAAATGTGCTCAGTGTGGTGCAGGTCACCGCCGAGGACGAACTGCTGATGACCACCGAACGCGGTCAGTTGGTGCGTATCCCGGTCGGCGAGATCCGGCGGGTCGGACGCGCCTCCAAGGGGGTCAAGATCATGAATCTCAACGCCAAGGATCGGATCACGGGCGTCGCCAAGATCATCGAAGTCGATGCCGGCGACAAGCCGCAGGACGAGGCGGAGGAAACGATGGAGCCGACCACGGCGCCGACTTCTTCGGACGCCCCGGAAACTCCGGAAGCGGAAGTCACCAACCCCAACGGGGATAATGAATAATTCCGTTACAGAGCATGGCGGCTGGACCCCGCTGGTGGCGGGGATCGTCAACGCCACGGGCGATTCGTTCAGCGAGGGACGCGCCTCCGCTCCGGAGAGCGCCCCCGCCCGGGCGTTGCATCTGCTCGCTTCCGGCGCCGACTGGATCGACGCGGGCGGCGAATCCACGCGTCCCGGATCGGCGGAAGTGCCGCCGGAATTGGAACTTGCGCGGCTGCTGCCGGTGATCGACGCCGTGGTCGAGGCGTTCCCCGACCGGGTGATCAGCGTGGATACCCGCCACGCCGAGACGGCGCTCCGCTGTCTGGAACACGGTGCGCGAGTGATCAACGACGTGTCGATGCTGCGGCACGACCCGCGTCTCGCCGAAGTCGCGGCGTCGCGGAGCGCGCAGTTGATACTTTGCCACAGCCGCGGCACTCCCGACGACATGCAGTCGGGGGCGTATTTCGACTACGGCGCGAACGTGGCGGCGACGGTCGCGGGCGAACTTGCCGACGCGGCGGAGCGCGCCGTGCGCGCCGGAGTTGCGCGCGAGAGGATCTGGTTCGATCCCGGTTTCGGTTTCGCCAAGACGGTGGAGCAGAACTTCGAATTGGCGCGTCACATCGCCGAGTTGCGTCCGCTGGGCCGCCTGTTCATCGGTGTGTCGCGTAAATCTTTCATCGGCAAAGTTTCTGGGGTGGAGAACCCGGCGGAGCGGCTTCCCGGAACGCTCGCGATGGAGTTGTTTCTGGCGGGATATGCCGACGTGCTGCGCACCCACGACGTGGCGGCGCTGCGTCAGGCGTTGGCGGTGCGCCGGAAACTGTATCCGGCGGATTGAGGTGCAAGTATGGATGCTCTGACAATTTTACGCGCGGTCGCGGAGATCGGCATCCTGTTTTTTGCCATTTACGGTGTGCTGTACTATCTGCGCAGTTCCCGCGGCGGCCTGGTGCTTTTCGGCTTGGTGGTTTTGTGGGTGGTGTTCTACTTCGCGGCGGCCTGGTGCAAGCTGAACGTCATATCCCATTTGCTGAAACTCACCGGCGAAGCGCTGGTCGTGGTGCTGTTCGTGCTGTTTCAGCCCGAACTGCGGCGGGCGCTGGCGCAGTTGGGCAGTTACCGGTTCAGTCAGGGGCGCCGCCGCCGCGAAGTGATCGGCGAGATCGTCGCCGCCGCCTGCAACATGGCTTACCGCAAGTGCGGCGCCCTGATCGTCATCGAGCGCCGGATGCGTCTGCAGACGCTGGTGGATGACGCGGTGGCGCTGGACGACCGGGTGAACGCGCTGCTGTTGGAGTCGATATTCTTTCCGAACGCTCCGCTGCATGACGGCGCGGTGATCATTCGCGGCGACCGCATTGTCGCGGCGCGGGTGATTTTGCCGCTGACGCGCTCCAAGGAGATCTCCGCCCAGATCGGTACGCGTCATCGCGCCGCCATGGGGATCTCGGAGGAAAGCGACGCGGTGATCGTCGTCGTCTCGGAGGAAACCGGCGCGATCAGCATCGCCAGACGCGGCGAACTGCACCGCGATCTGGACGGCGACGGTCTGCGGGATCTTTTGGAAAAACTTCTCGTCGACAAGGATGACGAGGAGTTCAGCGAGACCGCCAAACTGCTCGCCGATCCCGGTACCGGGCTGGAGTCGGGGACCGCGGAAAATCAGGCGGGGGAGGCGCTCAAATGAAACTGTCGCATATCGTGACCCGCGACTTGGGGCGCAAATTGCTGGCGCTGTTCTTTGCCGTGTTGATCTATTATCAGGTGGGCGATTCGCTGAAGCAGGAAGTGAGCGTCAAGGCGGTGCCGGTGGAATTCCGTCTGTCGCAGGATCTGATGATGACCTCGGAGACGGTCGAAAAACTTGACGTCACCGTCCGCAGCATCCCCGGCAAGAAGAAACTGGATGCGCAGGCGATCTCGGTGATCGCGGATGTCAGTTCGGCGGACCGTCAGGCGGACGGGACCTACAAAGTGTCTTTCAAAAAGAAAAATTTCCATGCGGCGTCCGGGGTCGATATCGTCAACTGGTCGCCGGAAACGGTCACGCTGAAACTGCAGCGGCGGATCACCCGCGACGTGCCGGTGGCGGCGCGTTTTTCCGGCAAACTGCCGGAGCAGATCAGTTTGTCCGAAGTCGTCAGCATCCCGCGCAACGTTACCGTCAGCGGCTTGGAGAGCGTGGTTTCGGAACTCAAGGAGATCCCGACCAAACCGATCCCGCTCGCCGATTGCGAACGCGGTTTCGAGTATGAGACCGATTTGGCGCTCCAGCCGGGCATCAGCGCCGATCCCGGTCGGGTCAAGGTGCGCATCGGCATCGAAAACGTGATCCTGCGGGAGTTCAAACGCATCCCGGTCGGCATCTTCGGCGATGGCGAAGCCGGAGTGCGGGCGGCGTTCGCCGCCTCTGGGGCGGCGGAAGCGACGGTCGCGCTGCGCGGTACGGAGCGGGCGCTCGCCGATCTGACCGCGCAGGATCTGCGGCTGTATGTCGATGTCTACAACGTCACCACCCCGGGCGAGTATCAGCGCCCCGTGAACTGTCATATCCTTCGGCCGGGGATCGAGGTGCGCTCGATCGTCCCGGCCGAGATAAAAGTGTCCATAAACAAAGTACAGAATAAAAAACCGTAAAAATCAGGAGAGGGCTTTTATGATCATCAAAAAACTCAACACCATGTTTCACAAGCACAGCCGGGTGCTGTTCGGGGCGTTCACGCTGATCATCATCGTGGCGTTCATGGACTTTCTGACGCCGGGCAAAATGGGATGCGACGGCATGGGGGCGGATGGTTCGGTCGTGGGCAGGGCTTACGGCAAAAAGGTGTCGATAGACGACCTGCAGGAACTGAACCGCCGGTTTTCGCTGTACCTTGAGGTCTTCGAGGGGCAGCGTGCGGATCTGGATGCGGAGCAGTTGTTCTCGCTCTTCTGCCGGTGCGCCAAGGCGGAAAGGGACGGACTGCTGGTATCGGATCCGGAAGTCGCCGATTTCATCCGGACGTATCCCGCGTTTTTCACCGACGGCAAGTTCGATCAGAAGAAGTACCGGCAGCTGGTCGCCAATCTGAACCGCCGCGGTATCGGCGATGACGATCTGGTCGAGGCGGTGCGGCTGCGGCTGCTTTTGCTCAAGCAGAGCAATCTGCTGGCGTCTCGGGTCGTGGTCACGCCGTCCGAAGTCGAAACGCTCTACCGCACCGGCAACACCAAATTCCAGATCGCGGCGGCGGCGTACACGGCGGACAGCGTGGTCGCCAAGCCGACCAAGGCGCCGTTGGAGGCGTTTTTCAAGGCGAATCAGGCGCGTTATCGGATCCCGCGTCGTCTGGCGGCGCTGGTCGTCGAAATTCCGCATGGCGATTTTATCGCGGCGGCTCAGAAAGGCGTTACCGAGGCGCGTGTGGAGCGCTTCTACAATAACAACAAGTCGCTTTTCACGGATAAGAACGGCAAGGAACGTCCCTTCGCCGAGGTCAGGCGCGAGGTTCGGAAACGTTTGCTGGAGGTGGAAACCGCCGAACTTGCCAAGCGCAAAGCGTATGATTTCGCCTCCGCCATCTATGAGAACATGAACATCCCGGCGGAGCGGCGCGAAGCGGCTTTTGCCGCCGCGGTCAAAAAAGCGGGATTGCGTCTGCACCCGCTGGCGTGGGTCGCATCCGGGGATGCCGCGGTGGGTAAAATCAAGTCGCCCGAACTGGTGCGGGCGTTGTTTGCCGCCGCCGACAGCAATCCCGTCACCGATGCGGTCGAACTGCCCGGTTCGATCGTCGTCGGCTGCATGATCCGTCACACTCCGGCACGTGATGCGGCGTTCGCCGAGATCCCCGCGGCACGTCTGGAAAAGGAGTGGCGGATCACGGAGGCGCGAAAAGTCGCCGCCGCCGATGCCGACAAGCTGAACAAGATCGCCGATGCCAAGGCGCGCTACAAGGCGTTCCGCGAGTTGAAACACGTGAAGTTCACCGACTTCGCCTTTACTCAGGTCGGCAACCCGGCGCCGCCGGCCGGCATGGAGAGCGTGCTAGCATTGGCGGTCGCCGCCGACGGCAGTGTTACGGCGGTCCCCGCGGAGTCGGGGTCCACGGTGTATTTACTGCGCGGGCGCGAGTTGCCGGCTGCCGCCGGTTTTGCGGCGGCAAAGGGAACCAGCGAATTCATGTGCCGCATTATGAAACAGCAGTTGGCGCAGTTTGAATTCGAGGAGGAACTGAATCGGAATTGTCAGTTCCTGATGAAGCGCGAAGGACAACGTTGACGCCGGAGTTATGGATACGGATCGTAATATCGATAGGGAAGGGGACTCGGACGGCATGGCGCTGGGGCGTCAGATGACCGTCGAGTTTTACGACTGCGATTCGCACTTCCTCGCGGATGCGGAGGCGATGAAAGAGTTGTTCATCCGGGCGGCGGAGGTCTCCGGCGCTCATGTGGTGGACGCGGTGTTTCACTCGTTCCAGCCGCAGGGAGTGAGCGGCGTGGTGGTGATCTCGGAGTCCCACTTCGCGGTGCACGCCTGGCCGGAGCACGATTATGCCGCGGTGGATCTCTTCACCTGCGGGGAGCGGATCGATTTCGATCGGGCGATCGCGGAACTGGCGACGGGGATGTCCTGCGGTCAGTGGATCATCTCCAGTCTGATCAACCGCGGGATCCTCGGTGCGAACGGCGTGGAGCGCTTCGTCCCGGTGCTGGAAAGCCGGAACAGCCGGGCATTTCAGTTGTCGTGGCGTGCCCGCTTCGACCGAAGCAGCGCGCGGGCGATCTCGGCGGCGTTCGACGTCTACAACTGTTCGGGGATCGACCCGGACGACCCCGGCGCGTCGCTGGAAAACTTCGCCCGGTCGCTGATGACCGAACTGGCGCTGGAGAGTTCCGGAGACTGGTCGTTCAACAGCGAAAACGACCGTTGCTGCGACTTCGAGCAGCCGATTTCCGGCGGGCGGCTGTTCGGGTTCTATTATCCCGAGCCGCAGGTGGTCTATGTGGATCTGTTTTTGAACCGCTTTTTCGACCCGCGTCACGCCGCGGAGTTTGCGATGAGCGCATTGGGCGGCGGTTATTACCGGCTGCAGCCGCATGTTCGTCAATGAAGAAAAGTCAACCTTAAACTCAGGAGATGGTAAAAATGGAAGAACTCAGCAAAAAAATTACCGATCGGTTGGAAGAACTGCGTTGTATGCTTCAGGCTGACGGCGGGGATCTGGAGGTCGTCGCCATCGAGGGCAAGGTGGTCAAGATGAAACTCCGCGGCGCCTGCGGCGGCTGTCCCCACGCCACGATGACCATCAAGGGCGGTTTGGAGCGCATCCTGCGCGATGAGATCGATCCGGAGATCACGATCGAGCGCGTCATGTAATCGGCTTTTGCCGCGACTACGGGAGAAGCGTATTTTATGGACAGGCGATTTACTTTGCTCGCCGCGTTGCCGTTGCTGGCGATGAGCGCTTGTGTGGAGATCGGCGATTATCCTCCGCCGCCTCCTCCGCCGCCCCCGCGCCCGGTAGTGGTGCATCACCACCATGTGCGCCCGGTGGCGCCGCCGCCCCCGGTACATCATCACCATCATCCGCGCCCGGTGGCGCCGCCGCCTCCGGTACATCATCACCATCATCCGCGCCCGGTGGCGCCGCCGCCGAATTATTCGTCCGGTCATCATCCGCGCCCGGTGGTATCGCCGCCGAGTCATGGCCGGCCGGTAAGACCGCGTCCGTCGCACCCGGCTCCGGTGGTGCGCCCGCCGGATCACCACGCGCGTCCGGCGCGTCCGAGCACGTCGAGTGTGAGTCGCCCGAGCACCAGCACTCCGGGAACGCGTCCGTCACGCCCGAGCACGTCGAGTGTGAGTCGCCCGAGTAGCGAAACGGGTTCCCGTCCGTCGCGTCCGAGCACGTCGAGTGTGATCCGCCCGAGCAGCGAAACGGGTACGCGTCCGTCACGCCCGGGCACGTCGAGCGTGAGTCGCCCGAGTAGCGAAACGGGTACGCGTCCGTCACGCCCGAGCACGTCGAGTGTGAGTCGCCCGAGCAGCGAAACGGGTTCCCGTCCGTCGCGTCCGAGCACGTCGAGCGTGAGTCGCCCGAGCAGCGAAACGGGTTCCCGTCCGTCGCGTCCGAGCACGTCGAGCGTGAGTCGCCCGAGCAGCGAAACGGGTTCCCGTCCGGCGCGTCCGAGCACGTCGAGCGTGAGTCGCCCGAGCACCAGCAGTCAGGGTACGCGTCCGTCGCGTCCGAGCACGTCGAGTGCGAGCCGCCCGAGCACGAACGGCCGGGTCAGCAATGCCTCCGGTAAGGCGCAGTATATGGAAGATTAAACTGCCCGAAATGTAGAGGGAAACGGAAGATGGCGATCGGTTGGTCGGAGATAATCGTAATCGTGCTGGTGGTGCTGCTGCTCTTCGGCTCCAAGCGCATACCCGAGTTGGCGCGCGCGTTGGGCAAGGCTTCGCACGAGTTCAAGCGCGCCAAAGAGAGCATCCTCAAGGAGGGCGAGGAGCTGATGGACGAAGCGGAGCACGCCGCCGCCGCCGAGGAAACCGAAAAGAGTTCGGAGGATAAGAAAAACGGTTGATCCGCATATCGCGCCGACCAGGTGGTGCGACATACGGGGAGAACTCCGGTTTTTATTCGCGCGCAGAGGGAGAGCCGCTCCCGCCGCGCGCGTTTTTTATTTTCGCCGCATTGTTTTTAGTCAGGGGAGGGCGGTGAAAGCGTCGACCAATTGTCGGGCGACCTCCTCCGGGGTCGAGCCTTGGTTGTCGATCGTGAAATCCGCGGCGTGTTCGTACTTTTCATGCCGTTCGGCGTAGAGTTTTTCCATCGCCGCGCGGTCGCGCGCCAAGGGTCGTCCGTGAGCGGTCTGCAACTCCCCCACCGGGCGGCGGATATAGCAGATGCGCCCCGTGGCGCGGAACACTTCCGGCGCGCCCGGTTGGATGATCGCTCCGCCACCCGTGGCGATCACGACTCCGCGCTTTGCCGCCGCGTTGCGCGCGGCGGTTTTTTCCAATTCGCGGAAGTGTGCTTCGCCGTATTTTGCGAAGATCTCCGGAATGGTCATTCCGGCGTTTTTCACCACCTCGGCATCCAAGTCGATGAACTCACGGTGCAACAGCTGCGCCGCAATGACGCCGATACTGCTCTTGCCGCACCCCGGCATCCCGACCAGCACCAGATTGCGCTCGGCGGTCATGATCACAACTCGCTGTAGTTGCCGAGGAACACGAACCGCTCCGACGGCACCGCCGCCAGTTCGTTGAGCACGCTCAACGTCTCCGGCGAGTCGACCGAGGATTCGAGGTCGAAGTAGAAGAGAAACTCGAAGTCGCTTCCCGGCACCGGACGGCTCTCCAGTTTGGTCAGGTTCAGCCCCAGCGCGGCGAATTTGGCGATGATGCTGTACAGCGCCCCCGGGCGGTGCGGCAGCGACATCATCAGACTGATGCGGTTCGCCCCCGGGTAGATCTCCAATTCCTTCGAGATGCAGATGAAGCGGGTGTAGTTGTTGTCGCTGTTCTGCACATGGTCATCGACCACCTCGAGGTTGTAGAGTTCGGCGCAGCGCGCCGACGAGATCGCCGCGAGGTCGTGACGTCCCGATTCGGCGACCATTTTCGCCGCGAGCGCGGTATTCTCCGTCGCAGTGACCCGGATCCCCGGGTGGTCCTTGAGGAAGCGGCTGCATTGACCGATCGCCTGCTCGTGCGATATGATCTCGCGGACATCTTCCAACATCGTCCCCGGATTGGCGAGCAGACTGTGGCGGACGTGCAGTTTCAGGCTGCGCACGATGAAGAAGCGGTGGTCTCTCACCAGGTCGTAGACTGCGTTGACCGTGCCGTGCGAACTGTTTTCGATCGGCAGCACGCCGTACTGGCACAGCCCCTGTTCGACCGCTTGCGCGACTCCCGCAAACGAACGGAAGTAGGTGATCCCCGGCAAAGCGAAGAGTTTGTCGCACGCCTGCTGCGAGTATGCGCCTTCGACGCCCTGACAGGCGATCTGTCCGCGGTCGGGCAGCCCGTCGCGGCGGCGCGCCTTGGCGATCACGTCGCTGACCGCCCCGGCGGGGTGGCGCAGACGGTTCTGATAAGAGCGGCTGAGGTCGAAGAGCGTCGTGAACAGCACCCGGCTGTAGAGACGCAGATCCGGTGTCGCCCTGCCGTCGACGCGCAGCAGTATTTCGCGCTCGCGTTCGGCGTTCACGGTTGAGATCGATTTCTGCGATTTGAGGCGCGAGATCTCCGCCGCCATCTGCATCCGTTGTTCGAAGAGTTTTTGCAGTTGTCCGTCGATGCGGTCGATCTCGTTGCGGCAGTCCTTGATGTCCATGATGAAAATCGGGTCCTTATGTGTGCTTGGTATGCCAATGTTTATTGTTCGGTATGAGTTTTTCCGCCCAGTTTCGCGTAGTCGGAGAAAAATCCGGGCTGCGACTTGTTTATCGCCTCGGCGCCATGGATGGTGAGCGGCAGCGCCCCCAAATTTGCCGCCGCCGCCGCCGCCATGACCAGCCGGTGGTCGTTGCAGCTGTCCACTTGGCCGCCGCGCAGCCGGAGCCCGCCCGTGATCTCCAAGGCGTCCGGGAGTTCCGTGACTTTGGCGCCGAGATCGGTCAAGAGTTGCGCCGTCGAGCGCAGACGGTCGCTCTCCTTGAGCCGCAGGCGCGCGGCGTTGACGAGGCGGCTCGTTCCCTCCGCCGCCGCCGCCAGCACTGCCAGCACCGGCAGCAGGTCGGGGGTCTCCGCCACATCCACGGTCGCGGCGCGGAGCGTTCCCGGTGCGGCGCTCACCCGGTCGCCGTCGATCGTGACCGGCGCGCCGAAGCGGCGCAGAATGTCGGCGATCGCGCGGTCGGGCTGAAGCGAGTTCGCGTCCAACCCGGTGACGATGACTTTTCCGCTCAGCGCACCGCATACCAGAAACGCCGCGGCATTGGACCAGTCGCCTTCGACCGCGATCTCCTGCGGGGCGGTTTTTTCGGTACGCGCCGCGACCCGCCACGTTTCGCTGGTCTGTTCGATTTGCGCGCCGAAGTTGCGCAGCGCGGCGGCGGTCATGTCGACGTAGCGCGAGGATTCGAGTCTGGTCGTAAGCGCGATCTCGCCGGGCAATCCCCCCGCCTGAAGTGCGAAAAGCAGCCCCGAGATGTACTGCGAACTCACATTGCCGGGCAGTTCGAAGCGCCCGCCGGAGAGTTTGCCGCGGATCGAAAAGGGCAGTTTGTCGCCGGAAAATTCGATCCCATGCTCTTTCAAGGTGCCGATCAGATCGGCGAGCGGGCGTTCCGGCAGGCGTCCCCGACCGATGAAGCGCGCTCCGACGCCGAGCGCCGCCGCCACGGGGAGCAGAAAACGCAGTGTCGAACCGCTTTCGCCGCAGTCCAGCACCGGTTCCGTCGGCAACGGCGCGGGGGAGGTTTCCCAGACGCCTCCGCCCAATTCGACGATCCGGGCGCCCAGCGCTTCGAGGCAGCGCAGCGTCGCCGCGATGTCCTGCGACAACTCGGTGTTGCCGAGCCGGATCTTTACCCGCCGCCCCGACAGCGCCGCCGCGATGAATGCCCGGTGCGCGGCGGCTTTTGCCGGAATGGCGTCGATGCACCCGCCGGTGCATCCGCGAGTGATGACGATGTTCACAGTTTGTCGATCTCCGCTTTAAGTTTGGTCCCGGCGTCCAAAAGTTCGTACAGCCGGTCGCGGTCGCCGCTTTTCAGCGCGTCGCGGTACTCGGAGAGGTGGCGGATCAACGTATCCACCTCCACGGACAGATTGTCGCGGTTCGCCATGAAGAGTTCGGTCCACATCCCCGCGTGGAGCGTCGCCACCCGGGTCATGTCGCGGAAACTCCCGGCGGAAAATCCGCGGTGGTTGCGCGCCGCTTCGCTCTTCACGAACGCGCTCGACAGCACATGCGCCAAGTGCGAAGTGTAGGCGATCATCCGGTCGTGCTCCTCCGGGGTGGTGAGTTTGACGCTGCCGAAGCCGATATCCAGAAAGAACTGCTTCGCCGCGCCGATCCGCCCGAGTTCGATGCCGTACGGCGGGACGAGGATCATCGACGCCCGGTTGAAGAGCGTCTTTGCCGAATGTTCGAAGCCCGAACGCTCCTTGCCCGCCATCGGGTGGCCGCCGATGAACGTGAACCCGTGTTTTTCCGCCAACTTTTCGCCGAGTTGGCAGACCTCCCGCTTGATGCCGCAGCAGTCGATCACCATGCCTTGCGGATTGAACTTGCCCGCGTTGGCCTCCATGAACTCCAGCGTCGCCCGCGGATGGATGGCGATCAGCAGCAGGTCGCAGCGCTTCAGTCCGACCGGAGTGAGTTCGTCGTCGAGCGCCTCCAGCAGCCGCGCCTTGAGCACCACCGCGGGGTCGAGATCCATGCCGAGCACGGTGTGCGAAGTATTCTCCTTGACCGCCTTGGCGAGCGATCCGCCGATCAGCCCCAGACCGACGATGCCGACGGTAAGTTTGCGCTTGTTTTCCGCCATGTTGTCAGCGTCCTCCGCGTCAATCCCGGAGCGCATCGCGCACCTTGGCCACTTTTTTCGCCAGTTCGGCGAAGGTCTGCGGCAGCAGCGACTGCGGCCCGTCGCAGAGCGCGTGCGGCGGATCGTTGTGTACTTCGACGATCAAGCCGTCGGCTCCGGCGGCGACGGCGGCGAGCGCCATCGGCGGCACCAGTTTCGCCATCCCGGTCGCATGGCTGGGGTCGACGATCACCGGCAGGTGGGTGGTGTTGCGGAGCACCGGCACCGCCGACAGATCGAGCGTGTTGCGCGTGGCGGTCTCGAAGGTGCGGATGCCGCGCTCGCAGAGGATCACATTGGGGTTGCCGCCCGCCATGATGTACTCGGCGCTCATCAGCAGTTCCTGAATGGTGGCGGCGAAGCCGCGCTTGAGCAGCACCGGTTTGGTGGTCCGGCCCAGTTGCTTGAGCAGTTCGAAGTTCTGCATGTTGCGGGCGCCGACCTGGATCACGTCGATCTCGGCGAAGAGGTCCAGCTGCGATATGTCCATGATCTCGCTCACGACCGGCATTTTTGCGGCTTTGCCCGCCGCGATCAGCATCCGCAGCCCTTTGTCGCGCAGTCCCTGAAAAGCGTAGGGCGAAGTGCGCGGCTTGAAGCCGCCGCCCCGCAGCAGCGTCGCACCGGCCTCTTTTACGGCGAAGGCGATCCCGGTGACCTGCTCCTCGCTCTCGACGGAGCAGGGGCCGGCGATCAACTGGAAGTTGCCGCCGCCGAGCTTGACCCCGGAGATGTCGATCACCGTGTCGAGCGGGTGGAACTTGCGGTTCGCGTTTTTATACGGATCCTGGATGCGCTTTACATCCTCGACGATGTCGAGCGCCTTGATAAGGTCCATATCGACCCGGGTGGTGTCGCCGACGAGTCCCAGCACCGTCTGGTGGAAGCCCTCGCTGACATGGATCTCCAGATTCATGCTTTTGAGCCAGCGGGTCAGGTTTTCCAACTGGCGCGGATCGGGGTTTTCTCTGAGGATTACGATCATGATGACGACCTTTCGGTTGTTTGGTTTATATCCTTGATTTTCGTTTCGCACAAAAAAAAACTCCGCGGCTTGGTTTCGCCGCAGAGTTCTGCTTTTTCGTTTTATCTGATTTTTGTGTCATACATGAAGCGGTTCGGCGAAACCAGCGGTTGTCGTGCCTTCGTAAAAGAAGGCAAAACTAAAGTCGTAATAGTAGGCCGTATAAATCCGCTTCACTTTTTGAGTTACCGATTACCTGTCGATTAGAATCAAACCTTAACGCTACTTAATATATATTGTCGAGTCGAAAATGTCAAGCGTTTTTTTTCTACAGCCGTTCCACTATCCGGTCGTGAAGTTCGAGCAGCCACTCGGTGCTTTGGGGATAATCCGTCATCGCGAGCGGCCGCTCCAAACCGTCGTGGAGCAATTTCAGCACTTCGGCGCGTCCGATTTTGGCTTCCAGCGTCTGGAGCAGCCGCAGATCCTGCAGTCCGGCGTTGAAGACCTCGTAGTGAAGCGAACTCACCGGATGCCCGTCCTTGCCCGGATAGACCAGATACGAGTCGCCGCCCACAAATCCGCCGCCCGCGTCGGTCACCTGCCACGGATCGATATCGGTGCGGCGACTGAGCTGGGTGTAGTAGAAGTTGTATCCCCAATGCAGGAACCCGTCGATCCCGAGCGCGTAGAGCAGCACGCCCAGCGCCCGGTTGCGGTACGACGGCATCCCGAATTGGCGGTTGGGCACGCCGTCCTGCCAGTTGCCGCAGTAGTAGACCCAGCGTTCGGAGATATCTTCCGTCATGAAATCGGCGAGCGAGTTGGTTCTGGGGATCGGGCAGCGGGTGGCCCCGGCGCGGTAGAACTCCACGTTGGACAGCGCATCCATCTTGACGAAGCCGGGGGTGTATTTTTCCAGCAGCCGGGCGGCTTTCAGATAGGCGTCGAGCTGTTCCTCGCGCGGTTCGTCGGAGACGTGGAAGCGGCAGCAGCGGTCGAGTTTCAGTTCCTTCAGGAGCGCGATGAGTTCGGGCATCAGCGCGGCGAGGAAGCGTTCGTATTCCGGCGAATCGGCGGCGACATCCCAGCCGAAGATGCGCTGTTCCCGGCCGTCGATATCCGCGACGATCTTCGGCGTGAATCCGGCGCCCCACTGGGTGAACACGTGGGCGAACTCGAAGTATTTGAAGCCGCACTTTTGCCCCAGCTCGAAGAAACGGACGAGGCGCGAAAAGTCGAATTCGTATTTCCCCTCGGCGCTCCGCCGGATCTTCAGCAGCTGTGCGGTGGGACGTTCGCCGCCGATCTCGGTGTCGAGCGGCACCGACCACAGCGGGGTGTAGAGCATGTTGATGTTGTGGCGGGTCATGTCGCGGAGATAATTTTCCACGATCTCCCAATGGCGTTCGCTCCACGGTTCGACGTGGTAGAAACTCGCCAGACAGTCGGCGTAGAACCACTGGGTGCAGATCAACTTTGCCGGAGCCAGTTCCGCGTCGCGGACGACGAGCGGCACTTCCATCGACTGCACATATTCCGGAGCGACCCTGCCGGAGGGAACGTAGGGTTTCCAATGCAGGTGCAGTTTCAGCGCATGGCATCCGGCGGCGCACTTGTTCCCCGGCGTCACCGCCACCCACAAGGCGTTCCATTTGCCGCGCACGGAAGAGAGCGTGGGGTCGATCGGGGTCAGCGGGTCGGGGAACATCCCCGGATCGGAGGTGATGATGTACCGATCCTCGTTCACGGCGGGGAACGTACACGGTACCAGCCGTTCGTTGAACACCTTGACTTCGACCCCCTCCGGAGCCTCGACCTCGCAGTCGGTAATGAATATGCGCAGCAGATCGCATTTGAAAGCGACCTGAAAGGCGAGCGTTTCGCCGCGCACCCCGATCAGGCGTTTCAGTTCCGCCGCGTCGAGTGTGGCGACGGGCATTATTTTTTCCAAGGATGATACGATTTTGTACTGAAAATCCGGCAAAATATCCATGATATACGCTTTCCCGATGTTTTTGACAGTCGTTTGAGTATTAAAATAACCGCGCAAAGATTTTTTTCAATGACGTTTCCGGAAAAAACGGTGCGCAAAAACTTGTCGTCGTCGAGGATCACTCGGCGGCGGCGCGGATCTCCGCTTCGAGTCGCTCGAAGAAGCGGCGCATGAAACGCAGTCGGCGCGCCCCCTCCGCCCGGCCCGGCGGGGTGAGCATCGCGGCGGGCAGACGACGGAGTTTGACCAGATATTCGCGGTACGCGGTGTCTTCGCGCGAGTAGGCGGGGGAGTTCAGCGCCTCGTCCTCGGTGTTGTGGAGCCGTGCGCCGACGCGCCCCGCGAAGAGGAACGCCCGCCCTAGACCGACCGCGCCGAGCGAATCGAGTTTGTCCGCGTCGAAGACGATCTTCGCTTCGAGCGACTGCGGCGCGACTTCGTCCCGATAGCGGTGGCTGCGCACCGCCGAAGCGACGGCGGCGGCCGTCGTTTCCGAAGCACCGAACTCCGTCAGCATGGCGCGTGCGATCTCCGCGCCCCGGACGGCGTGACAGATCTTGCCCTGCGATTCGAGTTCTTCGGGGCGGGCGATGTCGTGCAGCAGCGCGGCGAGTTCCACGACCGTCCGGTCGGCTTCGGGCAGCAGCGTCGCGAGCATTCGCGCATTGGCGAGCACCCGCAGCGTGTGGTCGAAGTCATGGCACCCCGAAGCCCCGGAGAGTTTGCGCTCCACCGCTTCGCGGACGCGGACGAACAGCCGGTCGGATGAGGTCATCGGCAACTCCGTGAGTGTTGAGCGGGCAGTGGGGTCAGTGTACGATCTTGAGCCATATATACATGGCGTCGCTGCTGCGGATGGATAGACTGCTGCCCATGATCTTGATCCGGATCAGGTCGCCGAACGGGGCGCGCCCCTCGAACTGCACCAAGGTCCCGGGCACGAGGCCCATATCGGCGAACTTCTTGATGCCGCGCAGACTTTCCGCCACCTTGACCACGACCCCGATCTTATCCTTGGGGAGCCGGTCGAGCGAGATCAGATCCGCGTCTTCGACGGGGCGGATCTCCGGCATGCTTTGGGCGAGATACTCGCGCAGCGCGCCGCAATCCGGGCGTTCGACGATGGCGTTGGTCAGCACCGCGAGGCGTTCCAGCGCGGTCTGCCCGATCACATGTTCGATCTTGCACGCCGAGGTATCCGCTTGCGGTTCATCGAGTTTCAGCAGCTCTTCGAAGAAGCGTTTCAAGGTGGAGTGACGCCGCCGGATATCCTCCGCCTGGAGGCTGCCTTCGGTCGTCAGTTTCACCGGCAGGTGCGACCGGTAGACGATCAGACCGCGGGCGGCGAGCGCCTGCAGGGCGTTGGTCACCGAGGGCATGGTGACGTTGAGCATCTCGGATATGTCTTTGGTATGGGCGTGACCGTTCTGTTCGATGATCGTGGCGATGGCTTCCAGATAGTCTTCAAGACTGCTGGATATCCGCATATCTGTTTTTGCAACCATTTATGATCGGGATCCGTGTTGTTGATTCTGCGCAAAAAATCCTATCGCGGACTAATATAGCACGGCGGAGTATGAAGTCAAGGCTTTTTGCCGGCGCGGTGTGTTTGCCGTCCGAAAAAACGGACGTTCGCGTCATCCGCCGCTCGCGGGATTATTTGAAAATAATCCCGCGGAGAGTCTTGAAATCTTCGTCTTTTTTCACTATATTCTGCTATAATTTCATCAATGGAGAACGAACCATGAATCTATCATTTCTGCTGGCGGCGGGAACCAGCTCCCCCGGAGTGTATTATGCCTATCAGAACAGCGACAGCGTGGGCAAGGGGATCGTGATCTTCCTGATCGTCGGCTCGGTGCTGACCTGGACGGTGATGATCGACAAGGTGATGGCGCTATATCGGGCGAAGCGGTTGTCGGCGCGCTTTCTGTTCCTGTTCGAGGACAACCGCCGCAATGTGGCTACACCGTCGCTGGTGCGCGAGGGCGAGAACAATCCGGGGCCGCTGGCGATGGTATACAACGCCGGGGTCGAAAAACTGCTGGAATTCTACGAAAACGCTCAGGATACCAGCCTTGTCGGCACTTCGGGCGGGGTGACGCCGGTCAAACTCTCCGACGCGCAGTACAATGCGATCGAAGCGGTCCTCGAAAGCGAAGTGTCGTCGCAGATCGAGATCCTGGAGACCCGCATCGGTCTGCTGGCGACGCTGGTCAGTCTGTCGCCGTTCTGCGGGTTGTTCGGTACGGTGTGGGGCGTGATGATGGCGTTCTGCGGCATTGCGGCGGCGGGCAAGGCGGACTTCACCGCGTTGGCTCCCGGCGTGGCGGGGGCGCTGCTGACCACGGTGGCGGGTCTGGTGGTGGCGATCCCGTCGCTGGTCGGGTACAACCTGCTCACGGGGATCATCCGCAATCTCACGGTGCAGATGGACAACTTCGCCGAAGAGTTCATGGTGAAGATCAAACTCGAGCAGTTGGAATTCGACCGCAAGTCGCGGGGGATGTGATCATGCGCCACCGCAGACGGGGAAGACTCAAAATGGCGGCGATGGATCAGATCAACGTGACGCCGCTTTTGGACCTGACGTTCCTGCTGCTGATCGCGTTCATGATCACCATGCCGCTCATGGAGTACGGCACCAGCATCAAGGCGCCCGAGATGAACAGCAACGAACTGCCGCAGGATAACTTCAAAAGCGTGACGCTGACCAAGCAGGGCACGATCATGTTCGACAAGGATGCCGTGACCCGGGAGGAGCTGATCTCCAAACTGAAGGAACTGAAACTCTCCGGCGCCAAAGTTGATCTGCTGCTGCGCGCCGACGGCGAACGCAGTTACAAGGACGTCATCGAACTCATGGCGGAGATCCGCCGCTGCGGATTCGACGATGTGACGCTGGTGACGCAGGCGGAACGCAAATGACGGCATACGGTTACGTCAATACCGGTCATCCGGGTCTGAGTTCTCCCATGCGCCGCATGTGGATACTCTTCAGTATCCTGATCCTGCATTTCGCGATCATCGGCGGTCCATTGTTCTGGAACTGGGCTCACGGCAAACTGTCGCCGCCCAAGGAGAACCGCTTCAAGGTCAAACTGGGGGAGATCACTCCGTCGCATGCGCCGGAGGTGGGACCGCCGGAGCGCACCCGTCCGCGTCCGACGCCGCCGGCGGCGGCTCCGGCTCCGGCGGAGCCGAAGATCGCGCCGCGCCCGAAACCCAAACCGAAACCGCGTCCGGCGGAGCCGAAGATCGTGCCGCGCCCGAAACCCAAGCCGAAATCGCGCCCGAAGCCGCGTCCGGCGGAGCCGAAGATCGCTCCGCGTCCGCGTCCGGTGGAGCCGAAAGTCGTTCCGCGCCCGGTGCGCGACGCCAATTCCCGGAGCGCCGCGCAGAACCGGCGGCAAAACCGTCGTCAGAACATTGAGGATCAGGTTTATCAGGCTCCCGGCGGCAACAACTTCAATCCCAACGTGAGGATCGGCAGCCGCGACACGGGGCAGGTCAGGGGCCCCGCCGACCACAAGACTCCGCAGGGCGGGTTGACGCAGGCGGATGAGGCTTATTACAATAATCTGAAACGTTTTTTGGATTTCCGTTGGGTGGAACCGCCGCGTTCGCTGTTGGGCGGTCAGCGCCCGACCGCGGTATTGGAGCTGACGATCGCCGCCGACGGACGGGTGCTCGGCGCGAAGTTGTCGGAATCCAGCGGCAATGCGATGATGGAGGCGTCGATCCGGCGGCTGATCAAGGTGCTGGATCGGGTTCCGGCGCCCCCCAACGGACAGTTGACCATTCTCGTCGACATGGAAATCAAGTGATCCGGCTTCGCCTTGCCGGTGCGGATTGAAAAAACTCTGCCGCCGGAGTATATTATCCGAATTTCCGAATGTTTTCCATCGCTCATACGGAGAGGATAATATGGCGAAACCGATCAATTGGAAGTTGAATCTGGCGTTTATCTGGCTGGTCGAGATCTGCGCGCGCGCGGGATTTTCGGTGGCGGTCCCGTTTGTTCCCTTTTATATGCGCGACCGCTATCTGCTCGACGAGGCCGATGTCAAGACCAATGTGATGCTGTTCGGCATCGCCGGGTCGCTGGCGCTGTTCTTCTCGTTCCCGCTGTGGGGGATGCTCGGCGACCGCAAGGGGCGGCGGCTGATGCTGTTGCGGGCGACGTTCTGTTCCGGCATCCTCTATGCGGCGTACATGTTCGCTCCGGTCGTCGGGGTGTTGGTGCTGATGCGCTTCATCGCGGGATTTTTCTCCGGCACCGTGTCGCCCGCTCAGGCGCTGGTGGTTTCGACCACGCCGGAAAAACACCACGGCTTCGCATTGGGGATGCTCAGTTCCTCGGTGTGGGTCGGCAACGCCATCGGCTTCGTTATCGGCGGTTTCGTGGTCAAATACTGCCAGTACAACGAATTCTGGGATCGTCTGTTCCACTTGGACCGCGACAGCCTCTTCGTGAAGTGCTGGAGTTACAATGTGGCGTTTTCCCTGACGATGACCTTGTTTCTGATCGCCGGATTCATCACGCTGTTTCTGGTGCGCGAAAACTTCGTGCCGCCGCCGCCCAAACCCAAGACCGCGGCCGCAGGCGTTCGTTCCGGCTGGGTGTTCGGCGGTTTCGGGTGCGCTGTCTACGCGATACTCGGGATGTTTCTGTGGATGAGTTTCGCCCGTCGCTGCGACGAAAGTTATATCTCGCTGCTGGTCGAGGTCGTGAGCGGTCTCAAGGGGCAGAAGGCGGCGGACATCGCCGGTTACATCAGCGGCATCGGCGCGGTCGGCTGTTTCATCGCGGCGATCTCGGTCGGGTTCATCAGCGACCGTCTGTCGCCGCGCAAGATCATCATTCCGATCGCGGTCGTGGGCACGGCGGCGATGCTGGTGCAGGCGCTGGCTCCGAATCCGTGGGTGCTGGGAGCGGCGCGCTTCATGACCTTTGCGGTGGCTGGCGGCTTGGAGCCGACGGTGCTGGCGTTGCTCTCCCGTGAAAGTCCGCCGGAACGGCGCGGCACGATCTTCGGTCTGGTCGCAAGTTTGCGCATCTTCGGACTGCTGCTGGGCACGGTCTTCGGCTGGGCGGTGATGAGGCTTTGCGACAAGTTCCTGACGCCGGGGCAGGTGATCTGCGGCGTCACCGTCGATCCGCACGGTTTCGGCATCCGCGGCGTGGTGCTGGTGGGGGCGCTGGCGATGCTGGCGCTGATCCCATGGATCTTCTTCGTCGAGCGAATGGTCGAACGCCGCCACCGGCTGGTGGCGGAGCAAAAGTGATCCGGCGGGTCACTTCACTTGCCGATACAGAAGTTTTTGAACACCTCGTCCAGCAGATCCGGGTCGGCGTGTCTGCCGACGACCACGCCTACGGCGCGCGCGGCGCGCGCGCTCTCGGCGGCGGCAAGTTCATAGTCGCCGTCGGCGAAGTGGCGTTCCGCCGCGGCGAGGGTAGCTTTCACCGTCTGCAACTCCCGTCCCGCCCGCGCGTTCAACGCGACCTCCGGCAGTTCCGGGCGCGTCCGGTCGAACAACCGCCGCATGATCGCATCGTAGAGCGCGTCAAGGTTTTCCCCGGTCTGCGCCGAGATGGTGACAACTGGGAAGCGCTCCGGCAGTTCAGAAGGGCGCCGTTCGCAGGCGATATCGAGTTTGTTCCACACGGCGATGCTTCCCGGCGGGGCGGAACGTTCCAACTCCGCGATCTCCTCTTCCGGGGTCGGAGCGGCGAGGTCGAGCAGCCACAGCACGATCTGCGCCGCCGCGATGGAGCGGCGACTGCGTTCCACGCCGAGTTTTTCGATCGCATCCCGACTTTCGCGCAGTCCGGCGGTGTCGGTAAGGTGTACCGGGATCCCGCGGATGACCGCGTCGCACTCCACGGTATCGCGGGTGGTGCCGGGAATGTCGCTCACGATCGCGCGGTCGCGCCCGGAGAGCAGATTGAGCAGGCTCGACTTCCCCGAATTTGGTCGTCCGGCGAGCACGATGCTGACGCCTCCGCGCAATGCCGCTCCGGCGGGCAAGGTGGCGAGCAGCCGGTCGGTGAGTGCGGCGGCTTCGGTCAGCGCGTCGGGCACCCCCGGCGAAAAATCCAACTCTTCATCCGGGAAGTCCAGACGCGCTTCGCACTCCGAACGGAAGCGGTTGATCAACTCGTAGAGGTGCTCCAACCGGGAACTCAAGCGTCCCGCCAGTTGATGTTCCGCGAGTTTCAGCGCCGCGTCGCTGCCAGAACGCACTATGTCGGCGACCGCCTCCGCCTGCAGCAGATCCATTTTGCCGTTCACGAACGCGCGGAACGTGAACTCTCCCGGTTCCGCCATCCGGCACCCGGCGTCGAGTGCCGCGGTCAGCACCGCGTGGGCGGCGGCGGCTCCGCCGTGGCATTGCAGTTCCACCACGTCGTCGCCGGTGTAACTGTGCGGCGCTTTCATGTAAACCGCGAGCACCGGGGCGTCTCCGACTTTGCCCAGCAGCATCTTGCGGATATTCTCCGGCGCACCGGGGTCGCGGCGGCCGTGCCAGATGCGGCGGGCGATGGACAGCGCCTCCGATCCGCTCAGGCGGATGATGGCGACGGCGCCGCTGATGGCGCTGGCGGGGGCGGCGATGGTGTCGGTGGTGTTCATACCCGATCGGTGCTTTCCTGATGCGGCGGTTTGAGGTTGTCGGGCGTGGCGACGATGTCGATGATCCGACCGAGCTCGACGTCGCCCGCGGGGGCGCTGAGTTCCAGATAATTGTCGCTCCAGCCGCGGGCGACGCCGTTTTCGACGCGCTCGAAGATCACGGGCAGCGTCCGCCCCAGTTGGCTCGCGGCGAAAGCGCGGGATGAATCGGCGGCGATTTTGCGCAATTCCCCGCAACGTCGGCGCACCACCTCGGGGGAGGGGCGGTCGGGCATGGTCGCCGCCGGAGTTCCGGGGCGCGGCGAGTAAGCGAAGATATGGAGGTTGGAAAATCCGATCAGCCGGATGAATTCGCACGATTCGGCAAATTCTTCCTCGGTCTCACCGGGGAAGCCGACGATCACATCGGTCCCGAGGTGCAGTCCCGGTATCCGGCGCTGGGCGTCGGTGACGAATTCGGCGTATTCCCGCGCCGTGTAGTGGCGGTTCATCCGCCTCAGCACCGCGTCGCTGCCGTGTTGCAGCGAGAGGTGGAGGAAACGGCACATCCCGGGCAGTTCCGCCACCGCGTCGACGAGTCCGCGGTAGCGCATGGCCGGCTCGGTGGAGCCGATGCGGATGCGGAACTCGCCGGGCAATTCGGAGATCGCCCGCAGGAGTTCCGGCAAATGGCGGTCGCCATCCGTGTAGGCGCAGGTATTGACCCCGGTGAGTACGAGTTCGGTGAAGCCGGTGGCGACGGCATGGCGGCACTCCGCCAGCACCTCGTCGGCGGAGCGGGAACGCGCCGGACCGCGCAAACTGGGCACGATGCAATAACTGCAATGGTTGTCACACCCCTCCTGGATCTTGATGAAGGCGCGGCTGCGGAACGGGAAACTCGACAGCCGCCCCTCCCGGAAGATCCCGCCGCCGTTGGCGTGTTCGGACGCGATCCCATCGCGCAGCAGCGTCGCAAGGTCGCGCTTGCCGGGGTTGCCGCAAACGAGGTCGGCCCCGGCGCGGAGCATGGCTGTGCGGTCGGCGGCAGCGGCGCACCCGACGGCGACGATCCGCGCGGAGGGAAATTCGCGGCGGAGTTTCCGCAACGTCTGACGGCTCTTGCGCTCCGCCTCGGCGGTCACGGCGCAGGTGTTGACGAGCAGCACCTCCGGCGGTTCGCTTTCGGACGCGGTATATCCGCACTCGCCGAGCGCGGTGTACAATAGCGCGCTGTCGGCGGCGTTGAGCCGGCAGCCGAGCGTCACCACCCGGGCGAAGCGGGTCATTTTTTGTGCCGCCACGCCAGCGCTCCGGTGGGACACGCCTCGATACACTTGCCGCACTCGGCGCAGCTGGCGGGGAAGCCCGCGTTGAACGCGGTACCGATATAGGTCGAAAATCCGCGCTTCTGCTGACCGAGCAGCGACTGCCCGACGACTTCTTTGCAGATCTTCACGCAGACGCCGCATTTGACGCACTTGCCGGTATCCTGCAAGATCTCCGGGTGCCGATCGTCGATGCGGCGCGGATTTTTCCCGCCCCGGATCGCCTGCGCGTCGCAACGGTAGGCGCAGCCGTGAGCGCGGAGTTTGCAGTCGTGCTTGTCGGAACAGCTGCACTCGATGCACCGTTCGCCTTCGCGCATCACCTGTTCCCGCGTCATGGTGGCGCAAACCTCACGGAACGAGTGTTTGCGTTCGTCGAGCGGGAGGTAACTCAACTTTTCGCGGTCCGCCTCCGAAACGCCCGGACGCAGGAACACCAGATCCTCTTTCTTGAGGTCCTGCCACTTGCCGCGGCTGACGTTGACGCAGGGCAGGACCTCTTCGGGCGCGCCCAGCAGGTCGGTCAGGATGTTCAGCGCGGCGCGGCGTCCCTGCGCCACGCCTTCGACCACGGTGGCGGCACCGCTCACACAGTCGCCCGCGGCGTAGAGTTTGCCGCCGAGCCGCGCGGTATCCGGCTTGACCGCCAGATTGCCGAAGCGGTCCAGATCCACTCCGGCGGGGGCGAGCGTCTTCTGCCCGATCGCGCCGATCACGGTGTCCGCCTCGACCTCGAAGTCGCTGCCGGGGACCTCCACGGGGCGGCGGCGCCCCGAAGCGTCGGGTTCGCCGAGTTCCATCCGGCGGCAGGTGAGCACCAGACCGCCGCTGCGTTTTTCAAGTTTGACCGGCGCGACGAGGAAGCGGAATTCCACGCCCTCGTCGCGCGCTTCGGCGATCTCCAGTTTTTCGGCTGGCATCTCCCTTTCGGTGCGGCGGTAGAAGCACTCCACATGCGGACTGCCGAGGCGCACGCTGGTGCGCAGGCAGTCCATCGCGGTATTGCCGCCGCCGACCACGATCACGCGGCCGGGATTGGCGGCGCGGGTGTCGCGCAGCGCCACATCGCGCAGAAAGTCGATGCCGAGCGTCGCCAGTGCCTCGCCTTCGCAGCGCATGCCGGAGGCTTTCCAGCAGCCGACGGCGAGCACCACCGCGTCGTAGCGGTTTTGCAGTTCGTCCAGCGTGAGGTCGGTCCCGAGTTTTTTGCCGCAGTGGATCCGGACGCCCAGTTTGGCGAAGTGGGCGATCTCGCGGTCGAGGATCGCCTTGGGCAGCCGGTACTCGGGGATGCCGTAGCGGAGCATGCCGCCCGGCTGGGGCATCGCCTCGAAGATCTCGACCGCCACGCCGTTGCGGCGCAGATAGTAGGCGGCGGAAAGTCCCGCCGGCCCCGCGCCGACGACGGCGACCCGCTTGCCGGTCTCGGGCGGCAGCGTTTCCACATAACTATCGTAGTACAAGTCGGCGGCGAGGCGTTTGAATTCGTTGATCGCCACCGGTTTGCCGTAGACGTTGCGGCGGCACTCCTTTTCGCAGAAGCGCGGGCAGACGCGCCCGATGGACATCGGCAGCGGTATGCGCTCCTTGATGATCTTCAGGCTTTCGAGGAAGTCGCCGTTGCGTCCGGCGCGCACATACTCCTCGACCGAAGCGTGTGCTGGACACGCCATCGTGCAGGGCGCCTCGCAGTCGCCGGTGTGTTCGCTGAGCAGCAGATTCAGCGCGGTGCGGCGCATTTCCAGCACCTCGGTCGCGGAGGCTTCGATCTCCTGTCCGGGGGCGGGGCAGCTGGAGCACGACGGCAGGAACTTGCCGGTCTTCTTATCCCGGACCACGCAGACGAAACAACTGGTGGTGCGCGATATGCGCTGTTCGCGGCACAAGGTCGGGATCTCGATCCCGTTCGCCTTCGCCACCTCCAGTATGGTCATGCCGGGAGCGGCGGACACCGTTTTCCCGTCAATGGTGAATTCAATGCTCATTTCCGATCAGATCTCCTTCGTGACGCGTTTGATGGCGTGCTTGGGGCACGAGTCCATGCAGCTGTTGCAGCGGGTGCATTTGGCGGGGTCGATGACGAAATCGTCGCTCACGGCTCCCACCGGGCAGACACGGATGCACTGGCGGCACTTCACGCATTGGTCGCGGTTGAGTTTCAGTTCCACCAGCGCGTTGCACTGCAGCGCCGCGCAGCGGTGATCCCGGACGTGCTCCTCGTATTCGTTGCGGAAGTAGCGCAGCGTTGCCAGCACCGGGTTCGGCGCGGTCTGCCCGAGGCCGCAGAGCGACCCCGCCTTGATCTTTTTGCCGAGGTCCTCGAGGAAGTCGAGATCCTCGGGTACGCCTTTGCCGGCGACGATGCGCTCGAGCGTCTCGAACATCCGCGTGGTGCCGACGCGGCAGAAGGTGCACTTGCCGCAGCTTTCGCGGTGGGTGAAGTCGAGGAAGTAGCGCGCCGTCTCGACCATGCAGCGGTCCTTGCCGATCACGATCATGCCGCCCGATCCCATGATCGCGCCGAGCGAACGCAGCGAATCGTAGTCGACCGGCGTGTCGAAGAGTTCCACCGGGATACAGCCGCCGGAGGGGCCGCCGGTCTGCACCGCTTTGACCGCGTCGCGATCGGCGCCGCCCATGTCGAAGACGATCTCGCCCAGCGTGGTGCCCATCGGCACTTCGACGAGTCCGGGGTATTTCAGGTCGCCGGCGAGGGCGAAGAGTTTGGTCCCCTTGCTGCCGGCGGTGCCGATCTTGGCAAATTCGGCGCCGCCTTCGCGCAGGATCAGCGGCACGTTGCCGTAGGTCTCGACGTTGTTGATCATCGTGGGCGCGCCCTTGTAGCCGGAGTCGGTGGGGAAAGGCGGGCGGAAACGCGGAGTGCCGCGTTTGCCCTCCAGCGACGCGATGAGCGCGGTCTCCTCGCCGCAGACGAAGGCCCCGGCGCCCTCCTTGATGATGATCTCGAGTTCGCGCCCGGCGATAACGTTGAGTCGGTGCTCGTAAATCTGGGCGATGGCGATCTTGAGGTGCTTGATCGCCAGCGGATACTCCGCGCGGCAGTAGATGAAGAGTTTGGTCGCACCGGTGGCGTAGGCGGCGATCAGCATTCCCTCCAGCACCTGATGCGGAACGCTTTCCATCAGCGAGCGATCCATGAACGCTCCGGGGTCGCCTTCGTCGGCGTTGCAGATGAGGATCTTTTCCTCCGCCTGCTTGGCGGCGAGGAAACTCCACTTGTTGCCGGTCGGGAAGCCGCCGCCGCCGCGACCGCGCAGACCGGAGAGTTTCATCTCGTTCACGACCTCTTCCGGGGTCATTCTGAGGGCGTTTTTCAACCCTTCGTAGCCGCCGTGGGCAATATAGTCGTCAAAATTCGTGGGATCGACCCGTCCGGCGAGCGCCAGCACCTTGATCAACTGTTTTTGGCCGCGGAGCGGCGGCACTTCGAAACGCTTGGCTTCCCCGAGTTCGAGGATGCCGGGAACGTCGTCGGGGGTCACGTTGCCGTAGAGGATGCCGGAGCCGTCCTCCAGTACCGCCTCGACCATCGGTTCGGCGTAGCAGCAGCCGAGGCAGCCGACGCCGATCACGGGAACGTCTCCGGCGCATTCGCGGAGTTTGGTCTGCACCGCCTCGGCACCGGCGGCGATGCCGCAACTGGCGACGCCGACCCGCAGAAGTTTTATCCGGGTATCCATTTAATCAGCGTACTCCTTGAGGATCTTTACCATTTTTTTGCGGTCCAGTTTGCCGAAGACTTTGCCGTCCACGCTCATCACGGGCGCCAGACTGCAGCAGCCGAGGCAAGCCACCGTCTCCAGCGAAAAATTGCCGTCGGCGGTGGTTTCTCCGGAGTCGATGCCGAGTTCCTGACGCATCCACTCCAACACCTGTGCCGCGCCTTTGATGTGGCAGGCGGTCCCGTCGCAGACCGAGATCTTGTGGCGGCCGGGTTTGACCCGCTTGAACTGAGCGTAGAAACTCACGACGCCTTCCACTTCGACTGCCGGCATCGCGAAATATTCCGCCACCGCGCGCAGACCGTCATCGGAAACATATCCCTCCGCCGCCTGAACCAGCTGCAATCCCTTGATGAGATTGCTGGAATCGCGGTCGACTTTGGTCAAAAAAGAAAACTTTTCATCCATGGTCATCAACTCCTGAAACGGGAGGTCTCCGTCTATATATGCGAATACGTTAATATACACTGCTGATAATGGATTTTCAATCGCCGGGGCAGGGAAGTCGCAACCGGTGCAGGCTTGAATATCGCCCCGTAACGGTGTATTTTTTGTAAATCGCAAGTCAACGGAAAAACCTTTTTTGCGCGGGTATCATGTTTTTCGGCATAACTATCGGGATCGTCAGCGCCGTGATGCAGTCGGCGTCGTACCTCTTTTCGCGGCGGTTCGTCACCACTTATCATTCTTCGGTCAAACTGGTGCTATATTCGCAGTTGTGGATGGGGCTGTTCGGTTTGATCGTCTTTGCGGCGACCGTGCCGTTCACCGCGTTTCCGCACAGCATGAAATTTGTCGCCACGCTGGCGACTTATGTGATCGCCTACAACGCCGCGTTCTACTGCTTTTTCCGCGCGGTCAACGAGATCGAAGCCTCGCGGCTGAGTTCGCTGCTGGGGTTGAAAGTGGTCGTCATCGCGCTGATAATGCTGCTTTTGCACAAGGCGCAGCTGCGGGCCCCGCACTATGTGGCGGTGGTGCTGACCGCGGTTTCGGCGGTGGGAATGAACTTTTCCGGGGTCCGCATCAGCCGCAAAGGCGCGCTGTTTCTGGCGCTCACGCTGCTGGGATTCTCGACGACCGACATCACCGGGACGATGTTCGTCAAGATGATGCCGGGCGCGGCGGTGACGCGCAGCGCGATCTGCGTAACGTCGCTCTCTTACGTCATCCTCGGCGGGATCTCCGCCGCCGCGTTCCTGAAGTTGCGCTTCGAGAAAGCGCCGCTGTGGGGGGCCTTGCCTTACGGGGCGCTGTGGTTCGCGGCGATGCTGCTGCTCTTCGCTTCGTTCGGGATCGTGGGAGTGGTTTTCGGCAGCATCATCCAAGCCAGCCGGGGGATCGTTTCCGTGCTGTTCGGGGTGATATTGGCGCGCACCGGCTATGTGAGCGTCGAGCCCGACGTTCCGGCGCGGATTTGGGTCCGGCGCGCGGTCATGGCGGTGGTTATGGTTGCCGCCATCGGGTTGTACTCGTGGAGTTCCGCGCGGTAAAGGGGGGTGGGTTATGGATGTGGCTTCCGGAAAAAAGTCGTGGGCGGATCGCCCGGAACTGGTGCTGTTTTTTTTCATACTGCTGTCGCTGGCGATCTGGACGCTGCAATGTTCGCTGTTGCAGAGCGTCCTCGGGATCGACATCTTCGAGACGATCGTTTGGGGCGAACAACTGCAGTGGGGGCACAGCAAGCACCCGCCGCTTTCGGGGTGGATCGGATATTTCTGCACGTGGGCGACCGGACACTCCGACTGGGGATTGTACCTGGCAGCGCAGCTCTGCATCGGGCTGGGAGTGTTTTTCACCTTCAAGACGGCGCGGATGTTCTTCGACCGCTTCCGGGCGGCGACGGCGGCGCTGCTGTTGTACTTTCTTTTGTACTACACCCCGTCGGAGATGAAGTTCTGCACTTATCTCGTCGAGATCGCCATCGCACCGGCGGCGGCGTTTCTGCTGCTCAAGTCGCTGCGCGAAAACCGCTGGCATCACTGGTGCGCGTTCGGGGCGGTCTGCGGGCTCGGCATCCTGAACAAATACTCCTTCGGATTGATCGCGGTCGCGTTTGTGCTGGTGATGCTGACGCGACGGGAATATCGCCGCCGATTCGCTTCGGCGGGGCCGTATCTGGCGGTACTGGTCGCCATTGCGGTGACTTCGCCGCACCTCAAGTGGCTTTACGAACACGATTTCGTCTGCTTCCGGCATGTCGGCGACCGGCTGGACGAGGAGCACAATATCCTGATGCCGCTGTATGTGCTGGCGGCGGCGCTGTATCCCGTGCTGATGGAGGGGCTGGTCGTGGTGCTGACGTTGGCGCCGCTGCCGCCGCGGCGGGGAGCGGAGTGGCTCCGGTCGTGGCGGGCGCTCGATGGGTGGACGCGCGGCGACCGGAATTTTGAGGCGCTGCATTTTTCCGGCGTGGTCTCGTTTCTCCCGGGGGCGGTCTATCTGGCGCTGTCGCTGGCGGGGACGGATATAATATTGATGTGGCTCTGTTCGGTCGCGTCGCTGAGCGGGATCTTCGTGATGGCGCTCTGCCCGGTGGAGGTCGACCGGAGGTTTTTCCAGCGGTTTTCACTTCTGCTGGCAGGGTTTATCGGCGTGGTGTTCGCCGGGGTGACCGCGGATCTGCTGCTTCGTACCGCCGACGGCGTCCACATGCGGCCGGCTCCGGTGGTCGCCGCGGCGGAGAAGTGCTGGCGGAAGAGTTCCGATGAACCGATCCCGCTGGTGATCGGCGGGTTGCGTTTTGCGGCGCTGGTGGATCATTACAGTTCCGCACATCCGCCGGTGTGCGACCCGGAAGACGAGGTGATGATCGCCCTCTACCGCGACCGCATCCGGGAACGGGGAGCGCTGCTGGTCGATGCGAAAATTCGGGATTTCGACGAGTTTCTGAAGCGGGTGGAGGTCCCGGTACGGTTCCAAAAGCATCGCGTATCCTTCAGCGCGCGGTTCGGCAAAAAGAAGAATCGCGGATTCGTGGTGGGTGTCCTGCCCCCCGGAACGGTCGTCAGAAGTCTTTCTCCGCAGACCGACGGGGATCTGAAGAAGAGGGAACTGAAATGAAGCGAGTATTGGTCCTCGGCGCGACCGGGGCGATGGGAAAACACTTGGTGCCGCTGCTTTCCGCCGCCGGGTATCGGGTCGATGCGGTGGCGCTGGAAAGAGCTCCGATGGAATATCCGAATGTCACCGGTATCGTCGGCAATGTGATGACGGATGAAGAGTTCCGCCGGAGTCTGCTGGCGACCCCCTATGACGCCATCGTAGACTTCATGCTCTACAACACGTCCCTGCTGGCGCGTCGGCTGCCCGAGATCGTGCGCAACACCGGGCACTACATCTACCTTTCCAGTTATCGGGTATACGCCGACGCGGAGCATCCCATCCGCGAAACGTCGCCGCGGCTGATCGACGTTTCCGACGACGTGCTGCTGCGGAACTCCGACGACTACTCAATGTACAAGGCGCGCGGCGAGAACATCCTGCGCGCTTTGGAACGGCGCAACTGGACGATCGTCCGCCCGGCGATCACCTATTCCCTCGGGCGCTACCAGCTGGTGACGCTGGAAGCCGCCAACACCGTCGGGCGCGCGCGCCGCGGCAAGGCGGTGGTGCTGCCGGAGCAGGCGCGGAACGTACAGGGCACGATGAGCTGGGGCGGCGACGTCGCGCGGATGATCGCGGGACTTTTGTTCAATCCGGCGGCATTCGGCGGAACATTCACCTTGTCGACCTCGGAGCATCACAGTTGGGGCGAGATCGCGGATTATTACCGCGATCTCTGCGGACTTCGGGCGGTTTGGGTTGACATGGAGGATTTTCTGCGGGCAAGGGACGTGCGTCGGGGCTCTCTCGGCGCCCGCTGGCAGTTGATCTACGACCGGCTCTACGACCGGCTCATCGACAATTCCAAGATCCTCGGGGCGACGGGGTTGACACAGTCGGATCTGAAGCCGCTGTATTCCGGATTGGAGTACGAGATCGGGCGTTGTCCCCGCGATCACGTCTGGCCCGATAATCCCGCGATGGACACGTTCCTCCGGGAGCGGGGGCTTTGACCTCGGGAAGTGCGCGAATTATTTGAGCGGCGGCGGGTGCCGATCCGCGGGATCATTGCCGGTTCCTGTCGAGCGATTCGCGGTATTTTATCCGATAGCGTGAGGGCGAATCCGAATTGCAGCTGCGGAATTTGCGGATGAAGTATCCCGTGTAGCGGAAGCCGCACTGTTCGGCGATCTCGTCTATGGACAGGTCGCTCTCCTTCAGCAAGTGCAGCGCGTGTTTCATGCGCAGTTTGGACAGATATTTGTTCACGCCGTCCCCGGTCATTTTGTGTACCAGACGCGACAGCGATGCCGGATGCAGATGCAGCGCTTTGGCGATGGAGACCCGTGAAATATCCTGATGGAAACTCATTTCCATATACTCGCGCACGCAGTTCCAAGTGAATATTTCCTTGCCTGAACTTGACTGATGGTCGCTTTTCACCGCTTCTTCGACGGTCGTGAGCAGCGCTTTGAGTATCTGTATCTGGGACGCGCTGCCCTTTGCCGCCGATGACATCGCCAGCAGCAGATGGGTCCCCGCCGTGCTCAGCGGCATCTGCGTGTGGTAAATTATATCCGGGGCGTCCTGAGTATTGCTGGCGGCATGATGGTGGATGAACAATGTCCGGATGTAGGAACGTCGGAAAACCACGGAGACCATGGTGTGTTCGCGGTCCCACACCTCGGCGCTCCAGCAGTAAGCGGGGCAGAACAGCACCTCTCCCGGGGCAAATATGTGATCTCTCTGCGCCCCGTTCGCGGCAAACAGGATCCGCTTGCGATGCGTCAGCGGGATGATGAAACGGGGATTTTCCTGCGTATTCACAAAAAACTCGCCCGAGATGGCGTGAGGGGAGCCCTCCGCGATAAAGATCCGCTGTATCTTCAATTCGATCGCCTGACGCAGGCAGTGCAGTATTTTATCCTTGTTTACTTCCATCGAGCCGTCCATTTATTTTGTTCAATGTTTACCCATAATTTTGCACATTATCCATAAAAAACAAGTCATTTTGTAAAAAAAGTGCAATTAATGCTATTTTTTTCCAATTGTCGCCGGATCGTTTTCGAGGTATAATATATCGTGTTGCATCAAAATGATTTTTGCCGCGCTGCCCGCATATTGTCGGACGCGCCGGTAAAACACGGGAGGCAGTATACGATGAGCAAATTGAAACTTGCGGGGCTGATCGCGGCCCCGTTCACGCCGTTCGACGAAAACGGCGAAGTCAACTATGCGATGATCGAAAAGCAGGCCGCGTCGCTGATCGCCGACGGGGTCAAGGGCGCCTACGTCTGCGGCACGACCGGCGAAGGCATCTCATGCTCCATCGACGAGCGCATCCGCATCATGGAAACATGGAAGCGCGCCGCGGCGGGTAAACTTATCCTTATCGCCCACACCGGCGCATTGGCGCTCAAAGACGTACAGATTCTCAGCCGCGAGGCGGCGAAACTCGGTTGCGACGCCTTTTCGGTGATCCCGACCACCTTCTTCAAACCGGGAAGCGAATCCGCGCTCGTCGACTACTGCGCATGTGTCGCGGCGTTCGCGCCGGAACTGCCGTTCTACTACTACCACACCATGAACTCGGGCGTAAATTTGTGGATGCCGCGCTTCCTCGAACTCGCGGACGGGCAGATTCCGAACCTCGGCGGCATCAAGTTCAACTGCCACAACCTCTACGAATATCAGGACTGCCTGTACGCGGCGGGCGGCAAATACGATATCGTCTTCGGCGTGGACGAGTTCTTCGCCGGGGCGTTGGCGCTCGGGGCGAAGGCGTTCATCGGCAGCACCTACAACTACTCCGCCGAACTGTATCGGACGGTCTGGCGGGCCTTCGACGCGGGCGATTGGGCGACGGTGGCGGCGAACATGCGCAAGATCTGCCTCGGCGTCGATCTCCTGAACGCGAACGGCGGGATCCCGGCGGGCAAGGCGATGATGCTCGTCAAGGGGATCGACTGCGGAATGGCGCGCCGGCCGCTCCGGCAGCTGCCGGTCGCGGAGCGCCGGAACATCGCCGCCGCCATGAAACGGATAATCAACGGATAAACCATGATGAACATCGAGAAATTCACCGTCAGCAACGACCCGGAACTTTACGAAGCGTGGCCCGACATCGCGTTGACCGAGTCGGGGAAGTTGGTCTGCGTTTTCACCGAATGCAATCACCACGGCGACCGGAGTTACACGCGGGTAATGCTCGCGGAGTCGGTCGACGGGGGACGTTCCTGGACGCCGAAGCGCCCCCTGACCGAGAGGACGAAAGGCCTGCCGTACTACTACAACTGCGCGCGGATATCCGCGTTGCGCGACGGCAGGCTCGCCGTGATCGTCGACCGGGTGCCCGCGACCGGCGAAAAAAATAACGAACAGGCGGTCAACGTGATGTACTTTTCCGCCGACGCGGGAGCGACGTGGAGCGAGGCCGTCGAAACGCCGCTTCGCGGCATCGTGCCGGATAAATTGCGGGAACTCGACTGCGGGCGCTGGATCATCGCCGCCCAGCACACCGTGAAAGGACATCTCACCCAGTTCTGCCGGTACTCCGACGACCGGGGCAAAACGTGGAGCGACGAAGTGCTGATGGCGTTCGATATGCGTTATCAACTCTGCGAAGTCTCCATTCTGCCGTGCGGCGGCCGCACGCTCGTCGCCTTCATGCGCGAAAACAGCGGTCTCGGTTACGACTGCATGAAGACCATTTCGTATGACAACGGCGAAACGTGGTCGCCGCTGGTGAACTTTCCGCTGCCGGGGTGCCATCGTCCGGTGGCGGGACGCCTGCGCGACGGGCGGATCTTCATCACCTACCGTTTCATGCAGGGCGGCAAGGGGTGGCTCGGCACGTGGACCCAGAACTTCTTTGCGGCGCTCACTGACGAGGCGTCGGCGCTCTCGGTGCGGCGGAGCGACGCCTGGACGCGGATCATCCCCGTCGATTACGACCGTTCGCCCAACTCCGACCTCGGTTACTCGGGGTGGGTGCAGCTCGCGGATGGAAGTGTGTACATCGTCAACTACATCGTGGACGATGCCGTCGACAAGGCGCAGATCCGCGGCTACCGATTGAATGTCAACGATTTTATCCTGAACTGAAAAAGGATTTACACCCCAGGAACCAAGGAGGTCCGGCAATGCGGAAACAAATTTTTACGCTGATCGAACTGTTGGTCGTGATCGCCATCATCGCCATTCTGGCGGCGATGCTGCTGCCCGCCTTGCAGCAGGCGCGGGCGCGGGCACATGCCACCCGGTGCATCAACAACCTCAAATCGCTCGCCACTCTGGCGCAAGTGTACGTCGACGACAACCGGGGGTGGTGGGGCGCCCCCAACGGCCGGTATATCGGCGACAGCAGTTGGATGTGGAACATGCACAAGGCGAAAATGATCAATATGCCCAAGGACCTCCGGCATGTTCCCGCTTCGCTGGTTTGTCCGTCCATTCCGTATCTGGAGAGCCGTTCCGACGCCTTTCAGGGATATGCGAGCATCTACAACAATTCGAGCACCAGCACCGCGACGCCTCCGACCGAATGGGCGATACCGATCAACAACCCCGGATACAGCATCGGGCGGCGCAGCACATGGGGAACGAGCAACATCACGACGGTGACGCCGTCCCAGCGGCTGTGGTTCTGCTGCGGGGTCAACGTGCAGGGCGCCGCGATGATCACGGTTTACGCGCTCAACACCAATCTGACGAACTACGGATTGTCGCGTCCGCTTCCGCTCCATAACGGTCGGGTCAACATCGCGACCGTCAATGGAAATGTCGCATCGGTGTCGGCGGAGGAGATCGGGAACTACTACGGCTCCAATGTGGCCAACCAAAGGACTTACCGGTCGTGGAGTTTCGAATACTATATGGAACCGGGCGGCGGGACCGTCAATAACGTCTATACGGCGGTACAGACCAACGATCCCGGTTGTAACTGATGTCTGACCCGGGAGAGGGCGTACGATGAATAAAAAACTCCAAATTATCGGTGTCATGATGAGTGTTTCCGCCATGCTTTGTGCGGGGAATATCGTATCCGACGGCGTACCCTCCGACGCGGCCTTTTTCAACGCGGAGCAGTGGAGCGACGGCGGCGGAGAAATGAGCAACGCCGCCGGGGCGGAGCCGCTCTTCGCCCGCTCGCTTTACCCCGGCGACGTGACCGTCGAGGCGGAGCTGGCGTTGGAAAAACTCGCCGGCACCGCGGCGAGCCTCTCGGTGCAGGGGGTCAACTGGGGCTTCGACGGCGGCAAAGACCGACAACCGTTCGTGGAATCCATCGCCACGACCAAAAGCCTCGGCGACAGCGGAATAATCCTGACGCCGAGCCGTTTCTTCAAGGTGCGAATCGAAAGCCGAAACGGCAAACAGCGTTGTCTGATCGACGGCAAAGTATTGGCGGAAAACGTCACCGTCCCGAAAAACTCCGGGCAGGGCGGAGTGGTGTATCTGCGTCCGCACCGCGCCGTAATGCGCGTCCGCGCCTTTTCGGTCGAGGGCGCGGCGAAAGGCGTGCTGCCGCGGGCGCTGGAAACGCCGATCCACGGTCGGACAATTGCACTCGGCGGCGATTTCGAGTGGAGGATCATCCGCGGCGGTCTGACTGCGGGAGACCGCGTCGAAGTAGTCATCATTGCCGGAAAGAGAAGCGTGAAATGTCAGGCGGCCGTCAGCGCATCAGACAAATTGATCATTCCCGCCGAAGCGTTGAAACAGGCGTATGAACTCGCGGGCGGCAGGCACAATGCGCGGCGGCTGGAACTGCGACTGGTCGGGAAGGCTGCAAAACTGCTTCTCGTTGTCACCGACCCGGCGGTCAAGGCGGACTTCATGCGCGGCGCCATCGTCAAATTCGGCGACCGCACCCGGATCAGTTATGACGGCGAAGCGGAGGGGACCATCGTCGGTTACGAGGGTCAGCACGGCGGCGTCACTGCGATCGAAGACGTCCGCAACTTCGAAAACATCGGCATCCACGACGCGATCGTGCTGCTCGATCCCTACTTCGAGATCGATGCGGACGGCAACTTCGACCGGGCGGCGTTTCTCGCCAGATTCGATTCCTTCGCGGCGAAGTTGATCGCCTGCGATCCGCAGGTGCGCTTCAAACTCTATCCCATCACCTACCTGCCGCCCGACTGGTGCCGCAAACACCCGGAAGAGCTGATCGTTCTCGACAACGGCGTGGAGACGTTGCGCAACACGCCGGAACATGTGCGCCAGCCGTCGCTCGCCTCGGAGGTGTGGAAAAAGCGCATGGGAGAGATCCTCTTTGAAGTGATTTCCGGCATTCGCCAAAGTCCCTTCGCCGACCGGATCGGCTACTGTCGGATACGCGGCGGCAACTCCGGCGAGTGGAACCACTTCGGCTACCACGAAAAGGCGTTCGTCGACATGTCCGAACCGATGCGGCGGGCGTTTTCCAAGTGGCTCAAACGCCGCTACGGCACGACGGAAAACCTGGGCAAGGCGTGGGAGCGGCCCGGCATCGACTTCGCTTCGCCCGAACTGCTGCCGACGCGGGAAGCGCGGCTCGCGGGCGGTCCCGTCTATCGCGACGAAAGCGGCAAGGGCAGACAGTGCGCCGACTACTACGAGTTCTTTCAGGAACTCACCGCCCGGACGATCCTCCATTTCGCCTCGATCGTCAAGCGGGCGAGCGACGACCGGCTGCTTACGGCCGCGTATTACGGATATTATTTCGGGCACTACGGGAACAACCCGTACCACTTTCAGGACTCGGGACACTATGGCGTGCGTCATATTCTGAATTCGCCCGACCTCGACATCTGCGGCGGTCCATACCCCTACGCCGCGCGGCGTTTCATCATCGAAGTCAACGGGATCACCGGGGCGTATCCGCTCCGCAGCAAACTGTGGGAGAGCGAGGAGGATCTGCGCACCAGCCGCAGCGGCGCGGCACAGCAGCCTTACGGTGCGCATGACGACCCGGTGGAGTCCGCCGACCTCGTGAAGCGTGATTACATCATGAATCTCGCCCGCGGAAGCGCGATGTATTTCTACGACTTCGCGCAGGATTGGTACAGCGATCCGTTGTTTGCGGCTGCCGTGAAGCGCCTGCTGGAGATCGACCGGGCGTTTTTCTCGCTGCCGCCCCGACGCGTCCCGGAGGTCGGGGTGATCTTCGACGAGGCCGCGATACCGCGCCTCACCAATCAGGAGCTCTCGGCCTTGAAGGAGCGGCGGCTCAAGTGGCGCTGGGACCTCTCCCGCTGGGCGGTGCCGATGAACTTCTACTACAAGACCGACCTCGCGCGGCTCGATCCCAAAAAGACGCCGATCCTCGTCTTCGCCGAGGAAATGCCCTCCGCCGCCGAACAGGCGAAGCTGAAGGAGCGCGGATTCCAAAAGATCCTGCCGCTCGAACTCGAGGCGAAAGACATGCGCACCCACCTCTTCAAACTGCGCAAGGTCATTCACGTTTACGGCAGCGGCAATCACGGTCTGGCGGATACCTTCATCGCACCGCCGCTCCTCGGCATCTTCACTAGAAACGGCGGCAAACGGAAGGTCTGGCTGCCCGAAAAGACGGAGATCGTCGTGGATCTCTTTTCAGGCGAAACATGGCATGGCGTGAAGGAATTCGAATATCCGGTCAAACGCAAGCCGGATGCGCGGATATTCTTCTACGGCACGCGGAACGAATATCGCAAATTCAAAGCTGCGATGGAGGCGGCGGCAAAACGTCTTCCGAAATGAACCGGGGACATATAACGCAGTCAGATAAAATGCTCAAAGACAAGTTATCTCACTTTTACGGCGACTGGAACAAGGTCGCGGACAACGGCATCGCGGGCGTGATGGCGCACTTCGTCGCGGCGGGTCAGCCCCGGATGGTCGTCCACAGCGGGTGGTGCGACCGGATACTGGAAGACCCGGGATTCGTGAAAGTCCTGAAACGGGCGTACGAACAAAGCGGTGCGATACCGCAGGGTTCCCACGCGCCGTTCTGGAACGTGCCCGAAGTCTCGGTGGACAGCTTCACCGACGACCCGAATTCGCGCTTCGTGAAAAAACACCTGTACTTTCTCGAAATGCTGCCCGCCGAATTCGGGGTCAGGACCTACACCATCCACATCGGCTGTCTGCCGGGGGGATTGACGGTGGAACAGTACCGTAAGGTCGTGATCCGCGGTTTGGAGCTTCTCGTTCCGATTGCGGAGAAAAACCATATGACCATCGCGGTCGAGAACGGGTTCGGTACCATCAGCGATGCGGATGCGCTGCAAAGTTACGTCGGGTACTTCAATGGTTCGCCCGCGATCGGCGTCTGCCTCGACGTCGGACATGCGAACATCAACTACCGTGCTCCCGGCAAGACGCGCGGGGACATACGGCTGCGCCCGGTCAACTTGGGCGGCGCTCCCTTCGTCTTCAGCGAAAAACATTGGGAGGAAGTGCTGTCGCCCCATATCGTCGTCGCCCATCTGCACGACAACGACGGCCTCGGCGACGAGCACAAGATGCCGATGACGGGCACGGTCGATTGGCCGTTGATACTGGGCATACTGGCGAAGGCTCCGAGATTGCAGAGCATCGAGGACGAGGCGAGCCCGCGCGGAATGAGTCCCGAGGAGGTCTGCGGCGTTTACGACCGGCTGCTTTGCGGTCACTGAATGATATTTTGGCGCAAAACAAACTTTTCAACTGGAGGCTTTTGGTTATGGGTTACAACAGACAGGAAACCGGTACTTTAACGGCGGCGGACGGCGATCTTTACATCTTCAGCAGCGCGACGGATTCGAGTTACGATCCCGCCCCCGACTACCGGGATCTGACCGTCAGCGGCGCCGGGCAGACCTACACCGAGCTTACCGTCAGCGACGGCGGCATCGTCCGCGTCGGTACCGGCGCGATTTGGAACGGCGGCGCGGTTTACGCCGGCGGCTCGGCGGTCGTAAGCGCCCGCGGCAAACTCCAAAACGTTACCATCGCTTCGGAGGGGACGATCTCCGGAGCGAACGTCAACGCGGCGCGGACGGCGACCACGCTCTATTCCGCCGTAACGGTACAGTCGGGCGGCAAATTGCAGGTCAACGGTCAGTGGAACGAACTCGACAACCTCGTCGTAAACTCCGGGGGCCGCATCGAACTCGGCGCGGGATTCACCAATTACGTGTTCGCCGGAAGTGATACTTACATCGCCTCCGGAACTTGGTTCAAGAATGGCGGCGCGGCGACCGACCTCGCGGTCGTCAACGGTGTGGTCACGGGATTCGGAACCATCGGGGCGGTGATCGCCTATGTCTCCAACGGCATAACCATCGACGGGGGCAATACCAATCACTGGCTGTACGTCTGCGGCGGCGGCACAGTGAAAAACGTCACCGTCGCCAACGGCAATATGGTCGTATCCAACGGCGGCGTTGCCAGCAGCATCATCGTGGGAACGAACGGCAAGTATCTCTATGTCAGCCAGGGAGGCATTGTGCGCGGTGTTACCGTCACCACCGCCAACGGCTATCTGAGAATGAACAGCGCGGCGGTCTCCGGCGCCGACGTCCGTGACAACGGCAATCTGTGGCTCAAGGCCGGCTTGCTGTACAACGCCAATGTTACCGGCGGAGCGGTCTATATCAACGGCAGCGGCGGCAACATCTCCCTCGGCGGGGCCGAAACCGTCATCAGCCGGGGGACGATCTGGTACAACCACGGCGATACCAAAACCGACGCCGTCAACGACGCCGCGCTCGCCGTTGCCGACGGTAAAATTACCGGGCTCGTGATGAAGAACAGCGGCCTCGCCGGAATGAACAACCTGACGATCCTCGACGGCCTGAGCGCTATTGCACCGACCTTGAGCTCCGGTGCAATGCTTTACGTCTCCAATGGAGCAGCGGTTCGCGGCGGCATCCTCAACGACGCAAAAATATACGTAAGCAATGGCGGCTGTATTTCCGGCGTAGTAATCTCTGCCGGAAGCGCCGAACTTTACGACGCGACGGCCATGACCGGCATTGAGCGCGCCGCCATCGTCGCCGAAGACCTTACGCTTTCCGCCGGACGCATGATCCTGCGCGGCAGCAACGCGTCCGGTCGGGACTTCACGGTGTACGGCGGCACCTTGTACATCCAGAACGGAGCGGTGATCGATACCGTTCACGCCAAGGGCGGCGCGGTGGCGCTTGCTTACAATGCTACCGTGGACGGCAATGCGACAACTCTTACCGCCAAAAATTTGAATATCTCAGCTGGAGCGTCATTGGCCGTTAATGGCAGCGCCGGTAGGGATACGACAATAAGCGGATTGAATTTGGAAGGGAGCGCAAGCGGAACTATCGTCGGCGCCCGAGTCCATAGCGCGAACTTGAGCACTGGGGCCGTTCTTTATGTTTCCAGTGGAGCGCAAATATACGAAGCGGTTGCAAGCAACGGCAGTATGTTCGTGAGCAACGGCGGCTGCATCTCCGGTGTGGTGATCTCCGCCGGCAGCGCCGAACTCTACGACGCGGCGGCGAAAACCGGCGTCGAGCGCGCTGATATTGTCGCCGAGAATCTTACGCTCTCTGCAGGGCGAACGATTTTACGCGGCAGCAACGCATCCGGTCGGGACTTCACGGTGTACGGCGGTACTTTGTACATACAAAACGGGGCGGTGATCGACACCGTTCACGCCAAGGGCGGCGCGGTGGCGCTTGCTTACAATGCTACCGTGGACGGCAATGCGACCACTCTTACCGCCAAAAATTTGAATATCTCTGCCGGAGCCGCAATGACCGTACTCGGCTCTGCCGGGAGAAATACGCTGATAAGCGGTCTGAGCGTTGAGGAAGGTGCCGTTTCTCCGGTCGTCTCCTATGCAACGATACATTTCATCAGCGGGAATGCCGCCCATGGCGTTACGCTGAAAAATGTTGTCGGGTATGTTTCAAGTGGTGCTCAGGTTTATGGCGCAATCATGAGCAACACGAGTATGTTCGTAAGCAATGGCGGCTGTATTTCCGGCGTAGTAATCTCTGCCGGAAGCGCCGAACTTTACGACGCGACGGCCATGACTGGCGTTGAGCGCGCTGATATTGTCGCCGGGAATCTTACGCTCTCTGCAGGGCGAACGATTTTACGCGGCAGCAACGCGTCCGGTCGGGACTTCACGGTGTACGGCGGTACTTTGTACATACAAAACGGGGCGGTGATCGATACCGTTCACGCCAAGGGCGGCAAAGTGGATCTTGCTTACAATGCCACCGTGGACGGCAATGCGACCACTCTTACCGCCAAAAATTTGAATATCTCAGCCGGAGCACAATTGGTCGTTACCGGCGTTGCCGGAAAAAACACTGTTGTGAGCGGTCTGAACGTGGCGGCAGGAGCAACGGCGAATTTTACCCAAGCAACTGTCGAGCTGCAGAACGGAAACGTCGCCAACAAATTGAATGCAGGTACCGGAGCGGCAATCAACGTTGGATCAGGAGCCAGACTTGTTGATGCGCATATCGGTTCGGGAGCACGCATAAACATCGTCAAGGATGGCGACGGTGCGACGCTGACGGGGGCAAACACCGATATCGCGGACGGCACGTTGTATTTCAACGGCACCGCCGTTGCGGGGCGCGCCGCGAACGGTGTACTCACCGGATTTAACGCAACCGACTTGTTCAAACTTTCCATCGGCGACGGCATTGTTGTGAGCAATGTCAGCTTCAACAACGGAGAGATTCGCATCTCTGCTTTCGGCGGAGCGTCCGTAGACACCGCTACCGTAAATGCGGGAGCGATAGTCTGCAACGTGGGTGCGAACGGCACGTTCGACAACGTGACGCTCGTCGGCACCGGCATTCTGAATCTCTCCGGTACCGCCGTGGCGCATAATACGGTGGTTAGCGCTGGCGGTCAGTTTGCGCTGAATCAGGCAACTGTTCTAGCGGAGAATACCACCATCAAAGCGGGTGCGAAGTTCAAACTCAATGCTGTTGGAGCCGATACTGGTGAATTGTTGACCGTAGACTTTACCGAGGGCGGCAACAGCGTTTATATCGACAATCTGGACCGCATTGCCTCCTCGACGAGCGTCGTGGTCAAGGGGCTCAACGTCGGTTCGACCTACACCCTTACCACCAGCGGTGCGGCAACCACCGGGTATGTCTGCTGCGACGCGGCGGGGCTGTACGACAACAAGGTCCAGGGTGGAACGACCTACACCAACGCCTTCGCCGGAAAGACCTGGAACTTCTCGACCGGTAAATCCATCGCGGTTACTGAATTCAATATCGGAGAAGCCAAGACCACTGCGGGAACCATAACGACCGCCGACACCGCGCTCAATACGAACGACCGTGCGGCCAAGTGGGATACAACCACTAGTTACACCGACAGCGTGACCTTGGCGAACGCGAGTTTGTCGGGCGATGCGTGGCTGGAGATCGACGGCACGAACGTCTCGACCGCGCTCTACGGTGCGTCGGGCAACTACGCGCACACCGTGAATATCGAGGCGAAGGCTGGCGAGATCCGCAATCTCGCGGCTGGTGCAGCGAACGGCGGCAGCGTGGCGGGGGTGAAACTCACTCTCGACGGTGCGGATGTGACCGGCGCTGCCTACGCTGGCGGTTTCGGCACGGTCACCGGCAAGACCGAAACGCTGATTTCCGACGGCTCGTTCTCGAAGGACTTCTATGCGGGCGCTCTTGCCAACTACAAGAGCACCGGCGTCCAGACGACCGTAGGCGACATCGCCATGACTATCGAAGGCGGTACCTTCTCCGGTAACATCTACGGTGCGTCGGCTGTGAAATCGAGCGTGGCGGGAGCCCACACGGCGGGCGATGTGACTTTGACTATCACTGACGGATCGACCACCAAGGGAACGCAGGCGTGCATCTTCTCGGGCGGCTACGCCACCGGTGACGCGACCGCTACGGTTTACTCGGTCGACAGCGTGACAGCCGAGATCTCCGGCGGCAACTGGGGCACTGCCTGTGGCGGACGCGGCGTCTTCGGCGGCATCATGGCGTCGGGAGTCGAGGCGAAAGTCCTCGGCGACGTGAATCTCACCGTCTCGGGCGGCGCGATGGGCAACGTCTACGGCGGCGGCTGGGCGCAGAAGCAGGGCGGCAGGAGCATCGTCGGCGACGTCGAGATCACCATTACCGGAACGGCGCAGGTCGCCAACGTCTTCGGCGGCGGCAGCCACTCGACCTCGGGCGGTACGACGAGCGCCGAAAATGTGAGCATCACCGTTTCGGGCGGGACCATCTCCGGCGCGATCTACGCCAAGGGACAGCTCGACGGCGACAGCGTGACCGGCGACGCCACGGTGACTTTCACTGGAGGCAGCGATTTCACCTGCGGCGTCTACGGCTACAGTTACGTCGGCGCGATGGAGGCGAGCGACGCGACCTTGACCTTCGCCGGATACACGGGCGAATTTTCGGGTGCGATCGGCGGTTTCAGCAGCATCGAGTTCAGTGCCGGAACGGCGATGACGCTGACGACTGCCGCCGCTGATGTCAGCAACACCGCGTGGAAGTTCGACGTGTCGGCGCGCGACGCGGCGCTGGCTGGTACGGCGATGCTCGACTGGAACGCCGCCGACTTCACCGGCGACACCATCGCGCTGAACCTTACGACCGGATCGACCACCGAATGGACGCTCGTCGATGCGGCGACGGACACGAACTACCACCAGTTCGACGTGCTGGTCGACGGCGTTTCGCAGGGGGTGATCGCGCTCGACGAACAGATCGCCTCCGGCGACTACGCCGGCTGGGGGTTCACGCGCGAAGACTCGGCGCTCAAGTTCAGGAACTTGGCATAAACGACACATTCTTCCGCCTTGCCGTCCGGAGTTCGCGACATCTCCGGGCGGCAGGGCAGGGGAGGGGGATTTGAGTAATGATGAAATCAAAATCAATGCTCCGATCGACCGGGCGTCTGCTGACGATATTGACGAAAAATCCCGCGGTCAATGGATGCTCCGACGATTTCCGTTCCATCCCCCGTGGCGGATACGGTTTCGGAGTGATATATTATAATTACTTAAATCTGTGAGAACGATCCTTGGGGCAATCAAAATCCGCCTCCCCGCGGAACATCGTCAAAATGAGTATCTTCGCCGAATCACTTTCCGAACGGGAACGCCGTCGCGGTCGCATCCACGCCTACTTTGCCTGTTATTTCGGATGTATTTCCGAAGTAATGCTCGACAGCAGCGCGATCGTGATACTGTACATCGGTATGCTTGGCGGCAGCAGCATGCTCGCGATGCTGAGTACCAGTTTCACCGGCCTGCTGAGCATGTTCACCATGATCCCCTGCGCCGCGCTGATCAACCGCATCGGGATGCGGCGTTCAACGGTGATCGCCTGCCTCACCGCATGTTTCGGACTTGTATTGATGGGCATCGCGCCATGGTTCGGTGTACTGCGGCTTCCGGTCGCCATCATCGGCTGTCTTGCCTACTGTCTGCAGCGCGCATTGTACGGCGTGGCGTGGTTTCCCATGCTCGATGCCTTTTTGCGACCGGAGGATCGGGGAAGTTTCTTCGGCACCATGCGCTATTCTTACATGATCCTCTCCGGGGTGATCTTCTTCGCCTTCGGCAAGATGATGGGCAAGGAACCGCCGCTTTGGATGATGCAGCTCATGGTCGCCGGAGCCGGAGTGTTGGTGCTGGGACGATTGTACTGCATGTTGCAGTTTCCCGAGGATCAGGGGGAACGCCCGGTGTGCCGGAGTGTCCGCGACTCGTTGAGGATCGCCATCCAAAATGGTCCGCTCATCAGTTACTCGGTCTATTCCTGCCTGCTTATGATCGCGTATTCCTCGGTTCTGCCGCTCACCTTGATCTATCTCAAACAGGGAGTGCGGTTGCCGTCCGGAACGGTGCAGGTTTTCTCGACCATCGGCATCGTCGGCGGCGTCATTGGCTACGCCGTTTACGCTTATATGCTCAAAGCATTGAAGATCAAGCGAATGGAATTGATGACCCATTTTCTTTTCATCGCGTGTGCGTTGACGTTGTTCAAGGTTTCCAAATCGTCGGGATCATTTCTTTGGATCGCCGGGACCGCGTACTTTCTGAACGCTTTCGCCGAAGCGGTTTTCAAATGCAACAACTCCGCGGAAATTCTGGCACTCGCGCGACCGGGCAACAAGCCGATGGCCTCGGCGTTCGTTCAAACCTATCAGAGCGTGGGTACATGCTTCACTCGCGCGAGCAGCGCGTTGGTTCTCGGTTCGGGGATGCTCGCGCCCGGATGGCAATTTTGCGGCGAAAACATCACCCGGTATCAGACGATGTTTCTGGTCAGCGGCGTGTTTGCCGTATTGATGCTGCTACTGATACCGACCCTTCCCGCGGTGGTTCCGCAACACCGCGATTATTACGAGCCGATGCGGTAGTTGAAGAAAGGCATTTCCCCGCCGCTCCGACTGAAGATATTGATCGACATATATAAATATTGCCAGCCGCATAATCCGAGGAATACAGTTATGGCCTGTTACGATCTGCATTTGCACACCGAGTGGAGTTATGACGCCTTTTCCACCGTGGAAGAGTATTTTGAAATGGCGCACGACCAAAATGTTCGGGCGATAGCGATCACCGATCATCACACTATGGACGGTTATGGAGATGTGCTCGCCGCTGCGGCAAAATATCCCGATGTCGGATATCTCTGCGGAGCCGAACTTACAGTACATTGCGATGTCGGCGAATACGATCTTGTCTGCCTTAATCTGCCGCGTCAGCCATCCGTCGCGCTTGCTCCGGTGTGGGACCTTTATCACAACTGGCAGCGGGCATATGGACACGCCGTTTCGGTCAATCTCTGCGCCAGAGGCTTTGCCTTTGACGATGACGAGCGTTTACGGCTGCTGAAAACCTACCGCCCGGCTAAAGCAATTGCAGTACAGGGCAATACCCATGTCCGCCACTGGACGATGATGGAATATTGCATCGAACATGGTTTTTGCCGGGATGCCGAGGCATACGTCAAGCTCCGCGATTCTTATACGAATGTGCCTGACTATCCGGAATTCGATCAAGTTATTCCGGCGGTGAAACGTGTCGGCGGGATCATTCTTCTTGCCCATCCCTGCGAATATCACCTTGAAGATGATCGCAAACGCTTGGATCATTTGCGGGAACTCTTTGTACTTGACGGTATTGAGGCCGGCCATGCATATATGAACGCCGACATGGTCAAGTATTTCAGGGGGTATTGCGACACTTACGGATTGCTGTCTTCCGGCGGCAGCGATTTGCACAATCCGGAAAAACGACAGTTCGCGCGGCACCTTGCGCCGGAGTTCTGGCTGGATGAACTTTTGGAGCGTGCGACACTCCATCACGGTGCTTGACTGCCGACAATATCCTCCCGCGCCAGGGGTGGTTGTCGCGGTCGTCTGCGGCGCCGGGGTACGGATGAGTACGGAATCGTACGCGGATGCACCCACACCGGTGATAACGTCCGAGAAATTGCGCACATTTTGAAAGAGGCTGCTTGAAAAGCGACCTGTTCTCTGATTGATTATAGTTACCACACAAAAAACCAATCAAAAGGAGAACAGGTCATGGAAAATGTAGCTCAAGAAACGGAAAAAGCAATCTCCGGCGCGATCAAAGTCGACGAAAAAGAGATTCGGGATCACCTTGACGGGCTGGTGCGCCAGTCCGTCGAGGACACGTTGAACGCGCTGCTGAATGCCGGCAGGGTTATCCGTATCCAAAGTTCGATTTTTTCGGGTGAAGATACGAACCATCGGCATGCCGAAAAAGGTTTTTCGCTGAAGCTCGGGAGCGATTCTTGCCGCCGTTTGGGGTTTGATAATTTTTAAGACACAATAAAACGCCGCGGATGATCGTTAATATGTTGAAAACCAATCAAGGAGAACCAATCTGTCATGAAAAACATCATATCGTTGTCATTGCTGTTCCTGTGTGCCGCAGTTTTTGCCGGAAGCGATCCGGAAAAGGATTTTGTTCAGATCCCGGCTGAACCCGGTTTCACTTTTGCCCGGGATTTGCAGAACCGCGGACCGAGAGGTGACGCGGGCGAAAAATCTCCCATCATGAAGCCTTACCGCATGGCGAAATATCCGGTCACCAATGCAGAGTATGCCGACTTCTGCAAATCGACCGGACATCGTCCGCCTCGCTACTGGCGGAACGGAACTTTTCCTGCGGGGAAAGAAAAACACCCCGTGCTGGAGGTCTCGGTGGACGACGTGAACGCTTATT
>Ga0208297_1000536_pt1 | contig 70613 bp, 70 predicted proteins | sample LMS_cellobiose_e_FD_187367 | JGI IMG/M metagenome (GOLD analysis project Ga0208297, IMG submission 187367) | Rumen-fistulated moose microbial communities from Alaska, USA - LMS_cellobiose_enrichment (SPAdes) (version 2) | ecosystem: Host-associated > Mammals > Digestive system > Stomach > Rumen...
CGCGAGTACAACGAGCGGTGGGGCGTTCCCGTACAGGCCCCCGCACACTCAGTTCATTTCCTCAATGTAATAGACGTAATCCAGCGTGCGCAGCGCCTCGATGATCTCACCGTGCGTCTTGTACTTCTTCAGTTCCTCGCTGGAGATCGAGATGGACACGGAGTACACGCTCAGGCCCGAGTGCAGATACGCCGCGTTCGACTCGATGTCATCGATCTTCAGCCCCAGCTCGCGGATCGTCGTCACAAAATTCTGCAGATACGCCGCGTTCTTCAGCTCCAGATGTACCTCGAAGTGATTCGAGCGGTTCTTCAGATACCGCTCGAAGGCCGGGAAAAACGACAGGCTGCACAAAAGCGCCGCAAACATCACCAGCGTCACGGTGTAAAAGCCCGCGCCGATGCCGAGTCCCAGCACGCCGCACGCCCACAGCGCCACCGACGTTGTCAGTCCCTTGATCTGGTTGCGGGAGCTGTAGAGGATCGAGTTGACCGTGATCGTCGCCACCGCGATCACGGAGGCGGCCGAGAGGATCGGCATGCCGCCCGGCGTCCGGTCGGCGAGGAAGAGATCGAGCAGCATCGCCGCGGTCGAGGCGAGCGACACCAGCATGAAGGTGCGCAGGCCCGCCGCGTGCCGCTTGCTCGACCGCTCGCAGCCGAGGATGGCCGAAAGGAGCAACGACAGGATCACCCGCAAGAGGATGGACGCGAAATTGATTCCCTGCGACCACGCGCCGAGCAGACGCGCGATCGGATCGGTGATATTGAGCATAATAACCTCCGTTATCGTTTCATGAACGGCCACCGCTGGCGCGGCACGCGGTTCTCACGGATCTCGTACTGCTCCTCGGCCGCTTCGGTAAAGGCCTGCTCGTTCTCCGAATTGAGCGAGAGCGGCGGCGGGATGACCTGCTGGATAGCGTGCACGCGTTCGATCAGCATCTCGAGCTGCGTCTTGGGCGCGCCTTCGGTCGTGACCGTCTCCACCTCGACCAGATCCTCGAGCTTGTTGGAGTAGGAGCCGGAGAGATACAGCGACAGCTTGGCGCATGCCGGGCCGATCAGCTCGTAGAGCACGCTGGAGGCGAGGATGATCGTTTCCAGCGCCACGCCCATCTCGCCGCCCAGCGTGCGCGCGCCGAGCGCGGCGAGACCGATGGCCACACCCGCCTGCGGGATCAGCGCCAGGCCCAGATAGTTGCGCACGGATTTCTGCTTGCGCGTGATCAGACAGCCGAGAAAGGCGCCGCCGTACTTGCCCACGATGCGGAAAACAAAGTACAGCACGCCCACCGCGACAAGCGGTGTGGCGCCGATGCCGCCCGAGGCGTGAAAGAGCGCGTCGAGGCGGAAGTTCAGCCCGGAGCGGACGAAGAACAAAAGCAGGATCGGCGGGCTGAAGTAGTTGAGCTGCTTGAAGAGCTTGTCGTCGCCGGTGACGTTGATGTAGACCGTGCCCATCGACATGCAGCCGAGCAGCGGCGAGATGTCAAGTACCGCGCAGATGCCGCAGAAAGCGAAGAGCAGCGCCACCGAAATGATCAGCCGGTTGTCGGTCGAGCGCTTCTGCGGCATCAGCAGCTTCATGAAGAAGCCGAACAGGCCGCCGAGCGCGAGCGCCGCCAGATTGGTGAGCAGCGGCAGAACGAGCGTTTTGAAATGAAAGCCGCCGCCCTCCAGGGAGGAGAGCGCGACGGAGATCGCCACGCTGTAGGCGATCAGGCCCACGATGTCGTCCAGCGCCACCACCTGGAGCAGCGTGTCGACAAAGTCGCCCTTGGCGCCGGTCTGCCGGATCGTCATCACCGTAGAGGCCGGCGCGGTCGCCGAGGCGAGCGCCGCCAGAACAACGGAAAACGGCAGCGTCAGACCGAGGGCAAAGAAAGCGACGCAGAAGACGACGACGCTGGCCAGAAGCGCCTCAAAGACCGTGATGACCACGACCTTGGCGCCGTTCTTTTTCAGCGCGGACAGCTTGAAAAACTCGCCGGTGCTGAAGGCGATGAACGCCAGCGCGATGTCGGAGAGGAAATCCATGCCGCCGATCACGCTCTGCGGGATCAGGCCGAGGCAGTACGGGCCGAGCAGGATCCCGCACAGGATGTAGGCAGTCACGTTCGGCAGACGCGCCAGCTTGGTCAGCCGCGTCATGGCGAAGCCGCCGAAAAGCATAAAGGCGATCGACGTGATGATGCGCGCCGCCATCGGCGCGCCGTCGAGAAAACCGCGGATCGCGCTCACCGCACCCGCCTCCCTTCCGCAGATAGGATCCCGTGGAAATATAATATGGTATTATAGCACGATTATGCGGCTTTGTCAAACGAATGGGGAAAGTGCGGGCATTCGGGCAGCTTTTGGCGCCGTTTTTCCATATCCGCCGGCAAACGGACGCCCCCGGCACGTCGGTGCCGGGGGCGCGGGCTGCAGCAGATTATTTTTTGAGCCGGAACTCGTTTTTGAGGCGGCTCTCGGTGTTGAGGATCTTCTTGCGGAGGCGGATCGACTTCGGCGTCACCTCGATCAGCTCGTCGTCGGCGATATACTCGATCGCCTGCTCCAGCGAGAGGATCTTCGGCGGCGTGAGGATCAGGGCCTCGTCCGCGCCCTTGGAGCGGATGGAGGTCAGATGCTTCTTCTTGCAGACGTTCAGCGTGATGTCCTCCTGCTTGGGGCACTCGCCGACGATCATGCCCTCGTACACCGGCGTCTGCACGCCGATGAACATCACGCCGCGGTCCTGCGCGTTGTAGAGGCCGTAGGAGGTCGCCTCGCCGTCCTCGGAGGCGATGAGCGAGCCGGTGAAGCGTGTGGTCACGTCGCCCTTGTAGGGCGCGTAGCCGGCAAAGAGCGTATTGATGACACCCTCGCCCTTGGTGTCGGTCATGAACTCGCTGCGGTAGCCGAAGAGGCAGCGGGAGGGGATCATATATTCAATGCGCGTGCGCGAGCCGGCCTTACCCATTTCGAGCAGCTCGCCCTTGCGGGCGCCCAGCTTCTGCACCACGCTGCCCACGGCGTCATCCGGCACGTCGATGGAGACGCGCTCCATCGGCTCGCACTTTTGGCCGTCGATCTCCTTGAAGAGCACGTGCGGCATCGAGCAGCAGACCTCGTAATTCTCGCGGCGCATCGTCTCGATCAGAATCGAGAGGTGCATCTCGCCGCGGCCGGCGACCTTGAAGGAATCGGTCGTGTCGCCGTCGGTGACGCGCAGGGAGACGTCCTTCAGCGTCTCCTTGTAGAGCCGCTCGCGGATCTGGCGGGAGGTGACGAACTTGCCCTCGCGGCCGGCGAAGGGGCTGTCGTTGACGGAGAAGGTCATCTCCATCGTCGGCTCGGAAACCTTGACGAACTCCAGCGCCTCCGGGGCGTCCGGCGCACAGAGCGTATCGCCGATCGAGATATCGGCGGCGCCGGAAAAGCAGACGATGTCGCCCATCTTCGCCTCCTCGACGGGGACGCGCGTCAGGCCGTCAATCTGATAGAGCGCGGCAATGCGCGCGCGGGAGACGGCCCCCGGATTGTGATAGTTGACGATCGAGACATCCTGGTTGAGGGCGATGCGGCCGCGCTCGATGCGGCCGATGCCGATGCGTCCGACGTAATCGTTGTAGTCGATCGTGGAGACGAGCAGCTGCAGCGGCGCCTCCGCGTCGCCCTCGGGCGCCGGGATATAATCGAGGATCGTCTCAAAGAGCGGGCGCAGATCCGTGCCCGGCGTCTCCGGATCGAGCGAGGCGGTGCCGGTGCGGCCGCAGCAGAAGAGCATCGGCGAGTCGAGCTGCTCGTCCGTCGCGTTCAGATCGAGGAGCAGCTCCAGCGTCTCGTCGACGACCTCCATGACGCGCGCGTCCGGCCGGTCGATCTTGTTGACGACGACGATGATGCGGTGGTTGAGCTCCATCGCGCGCTGCAGGACGAAGCGCGTCTGCGGCATCGGCCCCTCGGCGGCGTCCACCAGCAGAATGACGCCGTTGACCATTTTGAGGATCCGCTCGACCTCGCCGCCGAAATCGGCGTGGCCGGGGGTATCGACGATATTGATTTTGACGCCGTTGTAGTGCACGGCGGTATTCTTCGCCAGGATCGTGATGCCGCGTTCCCGTTCGATGTCGCCGGAGTCCATGGCGCGCTCCGCGACGACCTGATTCTCATGAAACGCGCCGCCCTGCTTGAGCATGCCGTCCACCAGCGTCGTCTTGCCGTGGTCCACGTGGGCGATGATGGCCACGTTCCGTAAATCTTCTCTGACCAAATGTAATTCCCGTTCCTTCCTGAATCGCTCATTTTTAACCTAAATAGTATAGCACAAATTTCGTCTCATGAAAACAGGCAATTTCCGTTTTTTTGCAATTTCGTCGGATTGCAGCAAAAAATCCTCCCGTCGGGAGGATTTTTTAGGCTTTCGCCTCACGGATTGCACCGTTTGCACGGCTCGTAGCCCATCCGGAGCAGCTCGTCCCGGTCGCCGGTGAACTCGGCGCGGTTTTTGTCCTTGATCTGCTTCGCGCTCGAGCAGTCCGGGTAATGGAATTTCTTCGTGTTGTTGTTCAGCACGTACGTCAATCCGACAGCCTCGCCCGACGCTGTTTCCGGCGCGGTCGTTTCCGGCGGAAGCGTGCGCTCCGGCGCAGCCGTCGTCTCCGGTGCGGCCGTCGTAATCGGCACGATCGTCATCACCGGCGCTGCCGTCGTCTCCGGCACGATCGTCATCACCGGCGCTGCCGTCGTCTCCGGCACGATCGTCATCACCGGCGCGGCCGTCGTCTCCGGCGCAGCCGTCGTCTCCGGTACAGCCGTCGTCTCCGGCGCAGCTGTCGTTTGCGGCGCAGCCGTCGTCTCCGGCGCGGCCGTCGTCTCCGGCGCAGCTGTCGTTTGCGGCGCAGCCGTCGTCACCGGCGCAGCCGTCGTCACCGGCGCAGCCGTCGTCTCCGGCGCAGCTGTCGTTTGCGGCGCAGCCGTCGTTTCCGGCGCAGCCGTCGTCTCCGTCAGGGCGGGATCAAAGGCGCGTTCGATCACCACCGACGGCACAGAATTTCCCGTGCCGCAGCCGGCGAGCAGCAGCGCCAGCGCCGCCGCCAAAAGCATATTTCGCCGCATCATCCCGCCTCCCCGAACGATTCTGACAGTATTCTACACCATTTTCCGCCCGGATGCAAGAGCTCCGGCGCAAATATCTGCCAAAGATGCAGAAAGGGACTGCCGCAGCCGCGGCAGTCCCGGCGGAGACTGGCTGCTTTTCCCTGTTCCGGTTACTTGTTCAGATCTGCCACGGCCTTGTCCCATGTTTTCTGGGCGGCGCCCACAACGACCTTGTTGTTCAGTGCGTATGCCGCCTTGAAGTCAGACGCGCTGACCGCAAGGGTGAATACGGCCATCATGAGGATGGCCAGGAGGAAAGGGCCTTCTTCATTTTATTTCTCCTTATATGTTTTTGGGGAGCCCCCGATTGTCAGGCAGTCCGGCGTTCTCCGGAACTGCAGCGGAGGTGCGTCAGCGGCAGAGCCAGCCGCCGTCCACCGGGATCGTGGCGCCGTCGATATAGTCCGACGCCGCCGACGAAAGGAAGACCGCCGCGCCGCCGATGTCGGACGGAAGTCCCCACCGGCCGGCGGGGATGCGCGCGAGGATCTCCGCGCTGCGTTTCTCGTCCTTGCGCAGGTTGGCCGTGTTGTTGGTCACCATATAGCCGGGCGCGATGGCGTTGACGTTGATGCCGTACTTCGACCACTCGGTCGCCATGGCGCGCGTCACGCCCATCACGGCGCTCTTGGAGGCCGTGTAGGCCGGCACGCGGATGCCGCCCTGGTAGGACAGCATCGAGGCGATGTGGATGATCTTGCCGCCGGACTGCTGCTTGATGAACTGCTTCGCCGCCGCCTGCGACAAGAAGAACAGCGTGCGGATGTTCGTGTTCATCACGTCGTCCCAGTCCTCGACGGAATAGTCGATGGCGTCCTCGCGGCGGATGATGCCGGCGTTGTTGATAAGGATATCGATCTTCCCGAAACGCGAAAGCGCCTGGGCGATGATGTCCCCGATCGGCTCCAGCGTGAGTAGATCCGCGTGCACGCCGAGAAACGGCACGCCGCACGCCTCCACCAGCGCCCGGGTTTCGCTCATGTCGCTGCGGCCGACGCCGACGATGTTCGCGCCCGCCTGCGCCAGCGAGACACACATGCCCTGTCCGAGTCCGGTGTTCGCGCCGGTGATGATGGCGGTTTTTCCTGTGAGATCAAACAAATTGCTCATGGTATTACCCCTTTCTCTTTCCTCTGTTTTGCCGTGGAGAATCCGGCCCCTTCATTGTAGCAGAGCGGAGCCGAAGATGCAAGACAAAAGCGGAGGAATGACGGGAAAATTCATAAAATTCAGCGGGTGCGGATCAGGATCTTGCCGTTGTTCTCCCCGTGCATCATCATATCGATGGCGCGCTGCGCCTCGCCGAGCGGCAGAATGTCGCTGACAAGCGGCCGCAGATCGCGCGCCGCGGCGATCTCGGCCAGCATGGCCACGCCGAGGCGGAAGTGCTCCATCGTGTAGACGCGCGAGCCGATCAGCCGCAATTCCTTGAAGGAGACGCTGCCCACGCCGAATTCCGTCGGCGTGCCGGCGAGCGACAGCGGCACGATGGTGCCGTGGATCCGCGCGGCCTGCGTGCTCATCAGGATACCGCCGCGGGAGGCGGAGGCCTCGTAGACGACGTCAAAGCCGTTGCCGTCGCTGACGCGCAGAATCTCCGCCAGCGCGTCGCCGTCGGAGGGCCGCAGCGGCTCGATGCCCAGCGACTCCGCCAGCGCCAGCCGGCACGGATTCAGATCGGTGATGACGACGCGGCCGGCGCCCGCGTGCTGCGCGGAGAGCGCGACGATGATGCCGATGGGGCCGGCGCCGATCACCAGCGCCGTGTCGCCCGGCCTGAGTTCGGAGCGCGCGACGACGTGACAGCCGACCGCGAACGGCTCGGAAAGCGCCGCCAGCTCGTCGCTGAGCAAATCGGGCACGTGCACGAGCTTGGCGACGGAAGCCTTGGTGTACTCCGCGTAGCCGCCGTTCTCGTGGATGCCGAGCAGCTTCAGCGAGCGGCAGACGTGCCCATAGCCGCGGCGGCAGGCGTCGCAGTGTCCGCAGGAGATCAGCGGCTCGACCGTCACGCGGTCGCCGACGCGGAAATCGCCCGCGTCCGCGCCGATCGATTCGATCGTACCGAGGATCTCATGGCCGACGACGACCGTCGCGGTCGCAGCGCGCCGTGAACAGCGAGAGCAGATGCGGCCGTCCTCGGCGCCGGTCGGTGCAGTGGTAGCCGAAGTGAAAGAGGATCCGGCTGCCCGAGCGGTTATAGCGCGCGCAATAGATCATCAGCGTCGCCGGCGTGCCGGTGCGCGCGGCGGTGCGTTCGTCCTCCTCCAGAAGCCGCTCCCGCAGCGGATGGATCGCGAGCACGTCATTTACCGACAGCACCAGGCGCCGCTCGCCCGTGCTCGGGCGCACGCAGAAGAGCCCGTGCCGATCCCGCTCCGCAAAGGGAACGGGCGACCACTCGGGATGATACCTTCCGTCGCCGTAGCCGGCGGCGTAGTAGATGCCGGACATGCCGTAGAAGATCGGCTCGCCGTAGACCGGCGCGCCCTCCATGTCGGCGTCCGCCGTCCATTCGCGGCCGCTTTTCAGCTCGCGCACGCGCAGCCGCGGATGGAGCATATCTCCGTCCGCCGCCTGATAGCAGACGGTCTCCGCGTCCCTGCCCCATGCCTGCCAGAGGCCGGTGTGGTAGAAGATCGCGCCGACGCGCTGACGGCCGAAGGAATCCAGCACATGGCCGTCGGCGTCGAGGACGTAGACCTCGCCGACGTTCTTCTCATAATCCGCGCCGGCGCAGAGGATGCGCCCCGAGCCGTCCGGCGCGTAGGGATCGAGCGAATAATAGCTGTGCACCGTCCACCGCCCGGGAAGCGGGAAGGAACGGATCTCATCGATGTGCATCATAATCGGATCGCTCACGCCTCCAGACCGCACGCGGCCGCGCCGGCAAGCGCCATGACGACCGGCCCGGCGCCGTGCGGCTCGTTCGGATAGGGGCGGCGGTGGGATAGATAGGCGCGGATCGTGCCGTCGCCGGGGCACAGGCAGCCGGGACAGCTGTTGTTGATCGAATAATCCCAGGCGATGGAGATCTGCTTCAGGCCGGCGATGCCGCGCGTCAGCGCGGGCCGGTACGCCGCCTCGTCAAGGATCCCCAGCCGCAGCCCGACGCTCATCGCGTAGAGAATCAGCCCGGTGCCGCTCGTCTCCTCGTAGGAATAATACGGCCCGTCCTCCGCGACGGTGATCTCCCGCCCCATGCCGCCGCTCGCGCCGGTGGCAATCGCCGTCCGATTTTTCAGATCTCTCATTTTTATGTCCTCCTGCCGTCAAATCCTCAGAAATAGCCGCCCTAGCGCACGACCTCGGCGGACGATACCCCGCTCTCCACCTGCCGCTTGATCTCCACCTCACCCGAGACGATCTTCTCCGCGGCGAGCAGCACCTCGTAGGCGATCGCGCGCGGGATGACCAGCACGCCGTCGATGTCCCCGAAAAGGATGTCGCCGGGCTGGATCTTCACGCCCCCGATCTGGATCGGGATCTGGAAATCGATCATGCGGAAGCGGCCGAACATGCCGTTCGAGGAGCGGTAGCGGCAGAAGACCGGGAAATTCTGCGCGAGCACGCGCTTCGTGTCGCGCACGCCGCCGTCGACGATCGCGCCGCGGCAGCCGTGCTGGCGCGCCGCCAGCGTCATGATCTCGCCCCACTGGGCGGACTGGTCGTCGCCGCTCGTGTCCCAGACGGCGACCGTATCCGTGCCGAGCGCCGCGCGGGCGCTCCGTGCGCGGCGGCGGGCCAGCGCGCCGGGCAGCGCGGCGTAATACTGCATACGCCGGATCAGGTAGACGGCGTTGGTGGAGGGATTCTTCTCCCGCAGCCAGCGGCGCTCCGACCACGTGCGCTTCTTTGAGCCGTAGATCTCCCGCTCGAGCAGCGCTTTATATTCCTCTCTGGTCACAGAAACACCGCCTTCCATGCGATTTTTAACGATCCCTGTACTACCATTTTAGCGAAAATCCCCACTCTAACCATACACAAAGTGACTCCTTTGCATTTTCTGGCGATAAAAAAACCGTGCCGGGCGTCTGCCCGGCACGGTTTTTCATATGTTTTATCAGGAAAGCGACGCGTAGATGGCTGCGCCGCGGCCCCGCAGCCAGAAGCCGAGGCCGAGAGCGGCGGCAGCCGTCAGCGCAGTTGTCAGCGCGAGATACGTCTCGCAGCCCATCACGCCGCGCAGAAGGAAGAAGCCCAGCACCACGAGCGGCAGCACCAGCCAGCCCGAGAGCAGCGCGATCAGCACCGGCATTCCCTGCTTGACGGGGATCATCTCGTTGGTCCAGGTGAGGTTCGGCATCTTCAGATTCAGCGCCAGCCCGACCTCCGCCATCAGCCATACGAAGAACAGCGTCTCGGCGGCAATCAGGATCGCGGCGGGCGCGCCCGCACGGATCACAAAGGCGGCCGCCGCGGCGAGAAGCAGCGCCGGGACGCCGGTGAGAACGATCTGCAGCGCCAGCTTGGCGCGCAGCGCCTGCCACGCCGTGACCGGCAGCGACTGCATCAGCCAGATGCTCCGTCCCTCCAGCGAAACCGACGGCGCGGTAATGTCGTTCATCGAGGTAAGGAAGCAGACGAGCACCGCCGCGAAAAGCGGCAAAGCCGAGACGAGGAACGGCATCTCGGACGCCAGCACCGTGTCGATCACGCCGCGGATCGAGGATGCCTTGATCAGTATCGCGGCCGCCGCGACGGGCATCAGCACCGTGCCGAGGGCGCAGTTGAGCATGTAGCTGGCGCTGGCGGTAAGGTGCCAGAGCTCCCGGCGGAACAGCGCCGCGCCGACGCCGGATACCTTCGCCGCGCGCTCCCTGTATTCGGCGTGCGTCTCGCCGCGCTTCGTCGTGACGATGCGCACAAAGGAACGCGAGAGCACCCAGTATTCGAGCGCGAAGAGCGCCGCCGCGATCGCCGTGAAGATCAGGAAATGCAGCGCGCTGCCTGCCGCGCCGCGCCCGAAAGCGTAGAGCGGATAGATCCAGGTGTGCACCGCCGCGCCCAGGGCGTCCATGTTTTCAAGGATCGCGGCGAGCAGCTTGTACGCCTGCATGTACACGGCGTAGTAGACCGTGATGAAGGCCAGGGCGACGAGGACGGTGAGAAAGCTCTTGTTCTTCAGCCGCGCGGCGATCAGCGCGACCAGCCAGCCCAGCAGGCAGGTCAGCGTCGTGATCAGCAGCGCGAGCACGAAGAAGAGAAGGATCGAGAAGACCCAGCCCGCGGCGCCGAAGCCGCCGACGATGGCCCGCGCAATGATCGCCGGGATCATCACCAGCGCCTCGTAGAGCATGCCCGTCAGGGAGACGCCGGCCACCCGCGCGATCAGGATATCCCGCGGCGGGATCGGCATGGAGAGCAGCGACTCGTTGTCCTTCGCGTTGTAGAGGCCGGCGTAGGTGTTGAAAACCGAGCCGAAGACGCCGAGCGCCAGGGCGATCATGCCCATGAGGGCAAAGTAGAGCCAGTCCAGTCCCGCCTCGACCAGCGCGCCGCAGAGCGCCATGGCGGTCGAGAAGAACACGGCGCCGAGCATCAGAAAGAGGAACGCATAGAGGATCAGAAACAAAATCCGTTTGCCCTTCGTGCGCCCCTTGCCCGTCTTGCGGTCCACGAAAAGGAAGGAGCCCAGCTCCCACAGCTGCTTGCGGAGAAGCGCCCGCAGCATACGCGCGCCGCCCGCCTTCATGCCTGCTCCTCCAGCTCGAGGAACACGCTCTCCAGCGACGCGTCGCCGCGCACCTCGTCCATCGTGCCCGCGCGGATCAGGCGGCCGTCCTTGATGATCGCCACCTTATCGCAGAGCTTCTCCGCCACCTCAAGCACGTGCGTGGAGAAGAAGATCGCGCCGCCGCGGTCGCAGATCGCGCGCATCTGCTCCTTCAGGAGGTGCGCGGCCAGCGGATCGAGGCCGACGAACGGTTCGTCCATCAGCACCAGCCGCGGCTCGTGCAGCAGGGCGGAGATGACCGCCAGCTTCTGCTTCATGCCGTGCGAATAGGCGGAGACCGGCTGCGCCAGGTCCTTGGTCAGCCCGAAGGCGTCCGCGTAGGTACGGATGCGCGCCTGCCTCTCGGCGGCGCCGACGCCGAAGATGTCGGCGATGAAGTTGAGGTAGCGGATGCCGGTCATGAAGTCGTACAGATCCGGATTGTCGGGGATATAGGCCATGCGACGCTTGCACTCGAGCGGTTTTTCGGCGACGGAGATGCCGTCGACGAAGATCTCGCCCGCGTCAAAGCGCAAAATCCCCGCGACGCTTTTCAGCGTCGTCGTCTTGCCGGCGCCGTTGTGGCCGATAAAGCCGTAGATCTCGCCCGGCGCGATGTGCAGGGACAGATCGTCCACCGCGCGCTTTTCTCCGTAGGTTTTCGTCAGATGTTGAATGTTCAGCATAGTATTCTCCCGGTTGTTATTTGGTCATAAAATCGTATTATACCGTATCCGGTACAGCAAGGCTCGAGCAGCGCATGGGACATTTCATTATGTTTATCAGCTCATCGCTGAACACGGGCAAACTTATCTGCTAATTCTTCTACGCATATTATACCATATCTGAGGCCGTTTTGCCATTGCGATTGAATCTTTTTGTGCGGCGTTGCCTTAAACTTTGTACTTCCAGTCGTTATACTTTCTCTCGTCCATCGTACCTCGCAGATACTCACAGTGGCGATGTACCTCGTGTTTCATTTTTCTCAGAAGCAGGAACTCATATATGCCATAGTAGACAAGGTATACGATTAAAAAGACTATCCAGTCCGTGATGCTTGCCGATTTCTCCGTCATGATAACATCAAACCGTCCTGTCGGATTGATATACAGCAGAGAAAACACCAGATAAGTTAAAGGAGAGGAGATAACTCCATACTGCAGAAAGGACACAGGCAACAGACCGAGTAGAAAACGAAACGCCTCGCCCGGCATGATAAGTTGGAGCGCTTTCTTACGCCATCCTTCCTCTCCGTCCGATAAAGAATAAAACCGCGGAACGACGTTCCGGATATAACGGAAAACCAGTAAAGTTGGTACGACTGCGGATAAAGGAAGCGTGATAAGGACCTGCAATACTACCGTGGATTCGATCGGTCCGAACATCGTCGTCAAGGCGACGCAGATCCACTGGATGATATAGTATACTGCGGCGTTATAGGCCAGTGAAAGCGCCGCAAAAGCGATGCAGTTCGCGAATCGGATTGGATGGGAATAGAAAAAGTCGCGCTGAATAATCTGCTGATCTTGAAACGTACTCATGTCATGTCTCCTTTTCTCTGTTGATGAAAATAGATACTTGAAGATTAACAGTACAGTTTATTTGATTTGAGACGGATCCATGCGGATCTTTACTTCCTGCGCGTAATCACGTTCGTTTCTTCTCCACATCCAATAGAACAGCAGAAATGCCGCAACCAGCACGATCATCAGATACGGCAGATAGATTCCTAGGAAATGCAGATGATCTGAGATCGTGTACCCGTATTTGCGAATCGACGTCATACGGTTGTTTGGAGTTAAATAGAGTTGATCACATAGAAAATTCGGTGCGATGGCAAAAATACCGTCCACAAAACGATAGCCGAACATCCTACCTGGTGACGAAAATATCATAGAAGCAAGGAGACGCAGTATCTCTCCAGGAAGGATCAAAAAGCAGGCATTGCGTAGAATTTCCGGAAGAGAAAAAGTGGTCCCATCTCGGTGCGTAACGATGTCTGGAATTTTCCGGTAGAAATACAGCCCTTTCCCAAGGCATTCAATACATACTGCAATTATCGTAACCCCAAAAGAAGTCGCAATCGGATGACTAATAAGCGTTTGTAAGACGCTTTCACTCACGATTCCACGGACAACGGATAATATCAGCATCATAGACGCGGTAGCAATCAAGTTAGAAACAAGCATGACAATGCAGTAGATCAATGCATCGTATGCATTAACATTTCGAGAGGATTTCATGATATACTCCTAAATACACTTGTCATATAAATTGAGAATCGATTGGGCTTTACACATTTCTGCAACAATTCTTTCGTTCGGCCAGCGCGCCGCGCGTCACCGTGCCACGGCGGAAGAGCACCGTATCGCCCGGCCGGATCGTCAGTCCCGTCCAGCTGCGCCTTGCCTCACGCGGCGAGAGACCGCTCTCATCCGGCGCGCCGGCTTGCGGATCAATATAATAAATCATCCTTGCCTCCCGGGATGTTCTGCAGTCATTCTACCATACTTTCACGTGATTGTCAAGCACTTTCTTTAGATTATTTTCTGCAAAAAAGAAAATACCGGCGCGGAAGAATCCGCGCCGGTATTTTTCCGCCGTGAGGACCGCCTTCAGCCGATCAGGGCCGCGACGCACTCCTCCAGCTTTTTCATGTCCGCCGTCGGCTCAAAGCGCGCGACGACGTTCCCCTCCCGGTCCACGACGAACTTCGTGAAGTTCCACTTGATGTCCGGGTTTTCCTTATACTTGGGATCGATCGTCTTCAGCATCGCGCTCATCGCCAGCGCCTTCGGGCCGTGGCCGAAGCCCTCAAATCCCTTCTGGCTCTTCAGATAGACGTAGAGCGGCAGCGCGCCCTCGCCGTTGACGTCCGACTTCTTCATCTGCGGGAACTGCGTGTTGTACTTCAGCGTGCAGAACTCGTGGATCTCCTCGTCGGTGCCCGGCGTCTGTCCGGCAAACTGGTTGCACGGCACGTCGATGATCTCCAGGCCCTTGTCGTGGTATTTCTCGTAAAGTGCCTCCAGCGGCTTGTACTGCGGCGTGAAGCCGCAGCCGGTCGCGGTATTGACGATCACCATCACCTTGCCCTCGAACTCCGAGAGAGACAGCTCGCTGCCGTCGCCCGCCGTCAGTTTGTACGAATAGATCTCCTTCATGAAATGCCCCGCTTTCCTGCGCTGTGCGCATTTTATTTTGTTCAATTTAATTGTACACAATTTTAGCGCCGTTGTCAAGAGGAAACGCGAAAAAAATTCTGTATCTGTGAAAAAAACTGCCGGTGCGCATCAGCGCACCAGCAGCGTAAGAAATCCGAGCAGGAATCCGAGCAGCGCGCCGAGATTGACAATCGACTGCAGCTCCCGCTTCATCACGGAGAGCACCAGCTCCTCCAGCCCCTTCGGGTCCATGCCGTTGATCTTGTCCTCCACCACGGCGGCGATGTCGAGCAGCTCCGTGAAATGATCGCCGATGCCGCCGACGATCATGCGGTAGATCGTGCGGATCGAGTTGCGCAGCGCATCCGCGTCGCCCAGGCCCTCCGGTCTCTTCGGCGGATGCGCGAGGAACTCGTCGATCTCCCGCCGGATGACCGGCTGCAGCTTTTCGCGGCCGTGCTCGGCGATATACGTGCGCAGCTTGGCGGCGATCCTGCCGAGGCGTTCCTCGCTCAGGTAGCCGTAGGCAAGGCGATCCATCGTACCCCGGTTCTCCCGGAAGTAGGCCTGTGTGACCTCCTCCAGCAGGCTGTCGAAGTCCAGCTTTTCCGCGCCGCCGATCAGCCGCTCCGTGATCATCGACGTCAGATCGGCGCGCAGCGCCTCGTACTGCTCCGGCGTCACGACGGAGAGCGCCAGCTCCTCCATCGTGCGGCGGGTCTCCTTCCCCTCCGGCGCGGTCTCGATCCAGCTGTAGATCCGCTCGACGAGACGCGTCTCCGTCTTCTCATCCAGCAGCAGGGACTGCAGATCGCCGCCCGTGAAGAGATGGCGGCCGACGGCCGCGCCGACCGCGCGGGCGATGTCCGGCTGCCGCTTGGGGATGATGCCGGGCGTGAACGGAAGCCGGCGCCCGGCGATGCGTTTCTCGCGGTACGGCCAGAAGAGCATGCGCACCGCGATGTAGTTGGTGATATAGCCGATCACAGCGCCGAGCAGCGGCCCGAACAGCCAGACCCAGTTCTCGATCGCCGTACCGGAAAACAGACTCAGAACGATTCTCAACTTCGCTTGTACCTCACGAATCAGAATTCAGATACAATGAGCTTGCCCCGCGCGGCGGCGTCTCATTCCACCGTGATGATGAACGGGTAGACCTCCTGCCCGCCGTCGATGAAATAGGCCTCCGCCCGCGGATAGGCTTCCTTGATGGCCGTCTCGGCCGCTGCGCGCGCCTCCGCCGGGGCGTCGGCGCCGAAGAAGACCGTAATCATGGAGGCGCCGCTGTCCTGCATCAGACGGGAGAGCAGCCCCTCGAAGGCTTTTGTGAGCGATCGGTTCGACACCAGCAGTTCCTTGCCGCGGAAGCCGATAAAGTCACCCTCGCTGACGCGGATGCCGTTGAGCTCCACGTCGCGGATCGCCGGAGAGACGAAGCCGGTCGTCACGCTGGCCATGGCCTCGGCTGCCGTCGCCGTCAGCTGGTCGGGATCCTCCGAGCTCAGATCCATCGACGAGAGCGCCACGTAGCCGGCGCCGACGTCGCGGCTCTCGATCACGTGCACCTCGGCGTCCGTGTAGAGCTTCGCCGCCTGGTTGGCGGCCATGCTGATGTTGCCGTTGTTCGGGAAGACGAAGATGTGGCGCGCATGGATGCGGCGGAACGCCGCGATGAAATCGTTCGGGGAGGGATTTTTCGTCTGGCCGCCCTCGACGATCTCGTCCGCGCCGAATTCACGGAAGACGTCGGCCACGCCGCTGCCGCTGCAGACGGCGACGACGCCGTTCTGCTTCTCCGGCTCGGCCTCCGGCGCCTCGACGGTCGTCTCGGAGTGCTGGATCGACATGTTCTCGATCTTGATCGTCAGAAATTCGCCGTACTGGCGGCAGAATTCGAGCACCTTGCCGGGCGAGAAGGTATGCACGTGCACCTTGACGATGCTGCCGTCCTGGAAAGCGACGATGGAATTGCCGATGCTCTTCAGGAAGGCGAGGATGCCGTCCATGCGGAAGGAGGCGATATCGACCTTGCTGTTCTGCAGCTGGAGCAGAAACTCCGTGCAGTAGCCGAACTCCAGGATGCTGTCGGGGCCGAACTTGCTCAGCGCGGCCACGCCGGGGCCGGCCGGCTGCGGCGCGGGACGCACCTCGGCGGAGGAGACGGAAAACGTCTCGCCGTTGAGTACGCGGTTGCAGCCGTCCATGATGTAGAAAAGTCCGGCGCCGCCGCTGTCGATGACGCCCGCCTCCTTGAGGACGGCGAGGATCTCCGGCGTCCGCTGCAGCGAGGCGTACATCTCCTTGACCAGATCGCCGAAGAGAGAGCGGATCGTGCTCTTCTCGCTGAGGCGGCCGACCGCGTAGTCCACGGCCTCGCGGGCGACGGTGAGGATCGTGCCCTCGGTGGGCGTGACGACGGAGGCGTAGGCCTGCTTGACGCCGCTCTGCAGCGCGTCGCCGAACATGGCGGCGTCCGCCTTCTCCATGCCGACCATTTTTTTCGCCATGCCGGAGAAGAACTGCGAGAGGATCACGCCGGAGTTGCCGCGGGCGCCGAGCAGCATCCCGCGCGACAGCACGTTCATGACCTCCGCCAGATCGGAGGAGTTCATGCTCTCCAGGGCGCGCACGCCGCTTTCGATCGTCATCAGCATATTGTCGCCGGTATCTCCGTCGGGAACCGGGAAGACGTTGAGCTCGTTGACCTCCTTGGCGTTCATGCGCAGCTGACGCGCGGCGCCCTCCGCCATGCGGGCAAACAGTTCGCCGTCGAGCAGTTTCTCGTTATCGATCTCAGACATGTCGTAGTCCATCCTTTTCGTTTCGATTACTCAGATTACGTAGAAGAAAATGCAGAAGAACTGCAGAATGCTGCCCGCCAGCACGAAGAGGTGAAAGAGCGAGTGCATATACCGCCGCCGCTCGCCGAGGCCGTAGAGCACGGCGCCCACCGTATAGGCGACGCCGCCGAGCAGCAGAAAGAGCATCCCCGTCCGGCCGATCGCCTCCAGCGTGACGCGCAGGGCGATCATGATGCACCAGCCCATGCCGATGTAGCAGATCATGGAGAAGACCGCGGTCGATTTCAGGTCGATCGCCGTAAAGACGATACCGAGGACGGCGAAGCCCCAGACAATGCCGAACAGCGTCCAGGCCCAGCCGGGCGAGACGCGCCGGATGGCGCTCAGCAGCACCGGCGTATAGGTGCCGGCGATCAGGAAATAGATCGTGCAGTGGTCGAGCACCTGCATCACCTTTTTGCCGGTGTTGGGGCGCAGGCCATGGTAGATGCTCGACATCGTATAAAGGAGGATCAGCGCCGCGCCGTAGATGGCGCTGCCGACGACGCCCCACGGATTGTGGTGCAGCGCAGCGAAGGTGACGCAGAGCGCGGTGGCGGCGATGCCGAAGGCGCCGCCCACGATGTGCGACACCATGTTGAAAATCTCCTCGCCGCGCGTATAATCGGGAAGCTCGCGGTCGCGCAGTTTGGTACGGTTCATTCCTCAGCGCTCCCGCCCGAGGAAGAACAGCGCCATCGTGCCGGGGCCGGAGTGCGCGCCGATGACCGGGCTGACGTCCACGACCAGATCCACCTTCGCGCCGTATCCCTCCTGCAGCATTTCACGAAGCGTGTTCACGTCGTCCATGCAGTCGCCGTGGGAGATATAGATCGGGCCCTCTCCGGGCTTGAGCGCCAGCTCGCCGTATTTGTCGGCCAGCGCCTTCAGCGAAGCGCGGCGGCCGCGCACCTTGAACATATTGATGAGATGGCCGTCGTTGTCCACGTGCAGCACCGGCTTGATGCCGAGCACGCCACCGACGAAGGCCGCGGCCGCGCTGACGCGCCCGCCGCGCTTCAGATAGACGAGGTCGTCCACGGTGAACCAGTGGCACAGATGGAGCTTCGTATCCTCGGCGAACTGCGCCGCCTCCTCGAGCGTCGCGCCCTCGTCCCGCTTCTGCACCGTCAGATACAGCAGCAGGCCGAAGCCGCCCGACGCGCACAGCGTATCGACGACGACGATCTTCGCCTCCGGATAGAGCGGGCGCAGCTCGTCGGCCGCCACGCTGGCGGAGTTGACGGTGGTGCTCAGACCGCTCGAGAAGCCGAGATAGAGAACGTCGTTGCCCTTTTTCAGTTCGTCCTCGAAGAGCGCGCGGAACTCTGCGGCGTTGACCGCCGAAGTCTTGACGACGCAGCCCTCGCGCATCCGACGGTAAAATTCGGCGCTGGAGGCGACGCCGCGCTCCTCCGTCCCGTCGTCATAGCGGTGGGACAGCGTGCAGATGCGGACCTTCCACTCGTCGAGCAGCTTCTGCGGAATATCGCAGGCGGAGTCGGACAGAATCACATAATTTCTCATAATGATATTCCTTTCCATTCCAATCGATTTCAGTGCGAACGGGCGTCCTCGCCGCCGAGGAAGAAGAGGGCGAGCGCGCCGGGGCCGACGTGCGCGCCGGTCACCGGCTCGTAGCAGACAGTCAGGATCTCCTTCGGCGGATTGCTGCGGCAGAGCAGCTCGCGCAGGTACTGCGCGTCCTCCGGACAGTCCGCCTGGGCGATGCCCACGATCTGCTCCTTCGGGTTCACGACGTGCTCGTCGTAGCGCTGCGCCAGCGCCTCAACGGCGCGGCGCCGGCCGCTGGCCTTGGCGAAGTTGACGATGCGGCCCATCTCGTCGCCGATCAGGAGCGGCTTGATACGGAGCAGCGTCGCCACGACGGCGGCGGCGTTCGAGAGCCGGCCGGTGCGGCGCAGATACATCAGATCGTCCACCGTGAACACCTGGCACATCCGCTCGCGCAGCGCCCGCACGCGGGCCGCCGTCTCGTCGATCGACGCGCCGCCGCGCAGCATCTCCGCGGCGCGGAGGACGAGCAGTCCCTCGCCGAGCGACGCGCCGCGCGTGTCCACCAGGCGGAGCTTTCGCTCCGGGTACCGCTCGGCGAGCTGCATCATCGCCAGCCGTGCGGAGGAGAACGACCCGCTGATGCCGGAGGACATGCCGATGAACAGGATATCCTGCCCTTCGGCGAGCAGCGGCTCGATCGCGTCGAGGTACCGCTGGGGCGTGATCTGCGAGGTGGTGACGAGGCCGCCCGCGCGCATGGCGGAGTAATATCCCGCGCCGTCAAAGGCCTCAATGTCGGTGCAGACGTTTTCCTCGCCCTCCACATAATAGGAAAAGGGGATCACCGTCAGGCCGTACTGGGTGACCATCCGCAGCGGCAGATTCGCCGAGGTATCGGTAACAATTGCACATTTCATCGCAAACGCCTCGCTGTTATCTAATATCGTATATTATTATACATGGAGAAGATGGCGATGTCAAGATATTTTTTTGAATTTCTTCTTGCAATCCGGCCGGCGTTGTGTTATAATGTAGACAAGTAAATCTGTGAGTATGCTGAGAAATGAGGAATGCCTGATGCCGTACGATAACGATCTCGTTGCCTCCAAGCTGCGTCAATGGGAAAAATATCTGGACAGCTTTCGGCTGCCGACGTGGAACGAGATTCCCGATTTCGGCCTCTATATGGAGCAGATCACCACGCTGCTCAAGCAGTATCTGGACTATCTTCCGCCGGAGCTGAAGGAGGAGCAGTTCATCACCGCCACGACGATCAACAACTACGTGCGAATGAAGATCATGCCCGAGCCGCTCAAAAAGCGCTATTACCGCGTGCACATCGCCTATCTCATCATCATTCTCACGCTCAAGCAGAGCCTCAGCATCGCGCTGATCCAGAAGCTGATTCCGATGGGGCTGACGACGGAGGAGGTTGAACGCATCTACACTTCCTACGCGGATCATCACCGCAGCGCGGCGCGCTTCTTCACGAGCCAGATCCGGCTCGCGGCCGCGCCGATCCTCAACCACGAGGTCACGACGGAATTCTCAACGGAGCATTCCGAGGATCTGATCGCCTTTGCGGCGATCACCGGCGGCTTTACACGGCTCCTGGCCGAGAAGCTGCTGCTGCTCGACGGCGTCAACGTCACCGATGAGACGCAGGACGGGAAAGACGCCGCCGACGGTGCATCCGAGAAGACGAAGGCAAAGGCTTAAAAATGAAAACGGCAAAAGCAGGCGAAGGGGACCCTTCCGCCTGCTTTTTTGCCGCCGTCGAAGCGTCTCAGTCGTCGAGGAACCCGTGCATGAGCCCGTGCGCCATGCCCGCCTTCTTCTCAAAGCGGGATTTGATCTCGATCTCGCGGCCGCACCGGCCGCTCTCAAGCAGCCCCTCCATGATCTCGAGCACATGGAAGGTCATGTCGCTGCCGGCGCGGAGCGGCCGGCCGGTCGTCATCGCCTTGGCCATGTCGGCCAGGCCGAGCGCGCGGCTGTTTTCCTTATAATCATAAGCGAGCGGGATCTCCATCACCTCGCCCTGCTCCGGCCGCAGAAGCTTCACCGGCCCGCCGAAGCCGTTCGGATCGGGCACAAACAGGGTGCCCTCGGTGCCGTAGATCTCGAGCCGCGCCTGGCCGGGATAGTAGACATCGAAGGTCGTGAAGAGCGTGCCGACGGCGCCGTTCTCGAAGCGCAGCGTACCCGCCACGTAGGTCGGCACGTCCACCGTCACCACCTCACCGCGGTGCGGCTGGCTGGTGATCGTGCGCGTCGGGAAGCTCGTCGACGTCATGGCCGAGACGGAGCGGACGCAGCCGACCAGATTGACCAGCGCCGTCAGATAATACGGTCCCATGTCAAAGAGCGGCCCGCCGCCGTGCTTGTAGTAGAATTCCGGATCCGGATGCCAGCTCTCGTGGCCGCGGCAGATCATGAAGCCCGCGGCGCCGATCGGCCGGCCGATATAGCCGTCCTCGATCAGGCGGCGGCAGGTCTGGATGCCCGCGCCGAGAAACGTATCCGGCGCGCCGCCGACGAGCAGCCCCTTCTCCTTCGCCAGGCGCATGATCTCGCGCCCCTCCGCCAGCGTGGCCGCCAGCGGCTTTTCGGAGTAGACGTGCTTGCCGGCGCGCAGCGCGGCCATCGTCACGTCAAAATGCTCATAGGGGCGCGTGATATTCAGTACGATGTCCACCTCCGGATCGGCGAACAGCTCGTGCATGTCGCTGTACAGCTTGGGAATGTGATACTTCTCCACCGCGCGCTCGGCGCGCTCGCGGATCAGATCGCACACGCCGATGATCTCGATCTCCCCGAAGCACTCGGTGATATTCTTCAGATAAATGCCGCTGATGGCGCCGACGCCGACAAATCCGATGCGTACCGGTCTCATGTTCCCTCTCCTCTCAATACATTTTCGCGCTGTTCTCAAAGCGCGCGGTCGTCAGACCGTGATCGATCGCGTACTGCCTGCCCTCGGCCGCCCAGACCATGCCGCGGCGCATGAGGAGCTCCGCGTTCGGCGAGAGGTCAAAGACGTCGTCGTGGTGGCCGAGCGAGGTGTAGAAGACACGTCCGTTGCCCCAGAATTTCGTCCAGGCGACAGGCATGTCGACGATCTTGTTGGAAATATGGTAGTAGCGCACGAGCGGGAAGCGCGTCGTTGCCAGCACCTCGATGGCCGGATCGACGTGGAGGTAGTAGTGCTCGCTCTTCACCGGGAAGTCCTCGAGGCCTTCGACGATGGGGCTGGAACCGTGGCGGATGTTGACGGTATACTCGACCCCGTCGCCGCCGGGGTGGCTGACCCACTGGCCGCCGGTCATGAACTGCCACTCGGTATCCTCACGGAAGGCGTCGCACATGCCGCCGTGGCAGCCGGCCAGGCCCGTGCCGCGGCCCACCGCGACGGAGATATTCTTCGTATACTGGCGCGGGATCTTCCCCATCGTCCAGCACGCGACGATCAGCGCGTACTCGCTGAGGCTGTCGGCGTCCGCGAGGCAGTCGAGCGTGTCGTACACCTCGGCGGCGTAGCCCTCCTCCGCCATGATGCGCGCAAATCGCGCGGAGGTGAGGCGCGGCTGATGTCCGTCCCAGCCGCCCTGAAAGATCAGAACCTTTTTCATGTCTTCCTCCTGCATTCTCTATTGGCTGCGGATCCGTCCGCAGAAAAATCAAAGCTTCCCGTGCGGCAGCGACGGGTCCATCGGCGCCTCGCGCGCAAAGTGCGACGTCATGCGGTAGGGCGCGCCGCGCTCGGCGCTGAGAAAAACGCCGGCCATCGCCTCCAGCACGTGGAAGGTCTGGCGGCAGGTCGTGCGGCCGGGCCGCCCCGCTTCCATGGCCGCCGCCATCTCGTCCAGGCCGAGGCAGCGGGAATTCTCGCTGTAATCAAAGGTGAGCGGCAGCTCGACGCTTTTGCGGTCGGCGCCGCAGAAGAAGATCTTCCCGCCGAAGGTGTTCGGATCCGGCACGGTCAGCGTGCCCTCGGTGCCGTAGATCTCGATGTTCGTCTGCCGCGTCTGATACATATCAAAGGAAGTGAGCAGCGACACGGTGATGCCGCGCTCAAAGGTAAGAAAGCACTCGATGTGCGTCGGCGTATTCACGTGAATGATCTCGCCGGCATGCGGCGCGGCGGTGATGAGGCGCGTCGGATAGGAGGTGTGCGTGACGCCGTACACCTCGCGGATGCCGCCGAGCAGATTGATGAGCGCGGTGATGTAGTATGGTCCCATGTCGAAAAGCGGGCCGCCGCCGCGCTGGTAGTAGAAATCCGGATCGGGATGCCAGCTCTCCATGCCGTGGCCGGCCATGACGGCGCGGCCGCCGATCGGCGTGCCGATCAGGCCCTCGTCGATCAGCTTCCGGCAGGACTGGATGCCCGCGCCGAGAAACGTGTCCGGCGCGCCGCCCAGCCACAGCCCGCGCTCCTCCGCGATGCGCACCAGTTCCCGCCCTTCCTCCAGATCCGCGCCCAGCGGCTTCTCTGAGTAGACGTGCTTTCCGGCGAGCAGCGCGGCCTTTGTGACGGCAAAATGCTGATAAGGCCGCGTCAGATTGAGCACGATGTCGATCTCCGGATCGGCGAAAAGCGCCTCCATTGTGTCGTACAGCTTCGGAATGTGATACTGCGCCTGCGCGCGCTCGGCGCGCTCCCGGATCAGATCGCAGACCGCGACCAGCTCCACGTCGCGGAACACTTCGTGAAAATTCTTCAGATAGATGCCGCTGATGCAGCCCACGCCGACCATGCCAACCTTTTTCATTCCGTCAACCTCCCGCTTCGCGCGCTTTGCGCGCCCATGCTCTCATTGTACAACATCCGACCCGGAAAAGCAAGACGATCGTGAATTTTTTTTAATTTATCCGCTCTCCGGCGAATTTTTTCCCGAAAAAAACCTTGCATTTTTGAAAGACTGTGTTATAATTATATACGGAGACCAATTCCGCCCACACAATACTTTGGAAGGAGAAAAACAATGTCATTTCTGGACAAGCTGAAGAAAAACGTTGCTTCCGCTGTGAATTCCGCCGCTTCCGCTCTGGGAGCCAATGAAAAAACCTACACCTTTGAGGAGATTCCGGCGACGCTGGAGGAGCTGAAGGCTCGTCCGGAAGCCGACCTGAAGGACGGAGCCGGCGTTGCCGCGCTCGCGATCATCGCGCTGAACGTCTATGCCGCCGACAGCGGCACGGGCATCGAAATGCTCAACTTCCTGCGCGGGCCGGCGGGTCCCCTTTCTCCGATGGATCTCTCGTTTTTGAAGGATCGCTTCTCGGATAAGGACTACGTACCGCGTTCCTACTTCAACGGCGCCGTGCCTGCGAACAATTACGAGCCCTCCGAGCCCTATACGATCGTCGTCAAGGAAGGCGCGCACAGCCGCGACACCGAGAAGGAAGGCGTCATCACCTACTACGTCCACTCCGGCGGCGCCGACTCGGATCGCCCGATCTCCGTCCGCACCAAGCCCTCCACGGGCGAGTGGTTCATCCGCAGCTATGAGGGGATCCTCGCCGGCATCCGCGTGCCCGATGCCGCCAATCCCTGGGCCTGATTTTTCATCCACGTCTGCTCAAAGCGCCCGACCGGCAAAGCCCGGTCGGGCGCTTTTCTTTTCTGCCGCCCGCTCAGCGGTCGTCGGCCTTCGTCTCGCAGTAGAGGCAGCGGTATACCTTCTTCTCCGGATCGGTCAGGCGGAAGATGTGCGGCAGCTCCTGCTCCGTCGTGGTGATGCAGCGCGGATTTTTGCAGAAGATCACGTTCGTCAGCCGCTCGGGCAGCGCGACCTGCCGCTTTTCCGTGAGCGCGCCGTCGCGGATCACGTTCACCGTGACGCCCGGATCGACGTAGCCGAGGATGTCCGTGTTCACGTCGATGGCGGCGTCGATCTTGATGATGTCCTTTTTCCCCATCTTGCGGCTGGCGACGTTCTTGATGATCGCCACGCTGCAGTCCAGCTCATCCAGGTGAAGCAGCTGGTAGATGCGCATGCCGCGTCCCGCGGTGATGTGATCGATCACGATCCCGCACCGAATGGCGTCAATGTTCATACCGTCACCTCCAGAAGCATCAGGATCAGCGCCATGCGCATGAATTTCCCGTTGAGCACCTGCTTGAAGTAGCAGGCGCGCGGGTCGTCGTCGATGGCGACGGAGATCTCGTTTACGCGCGGCAGCGGATGGAGGATCGAGAGATCCGGACGCGCCGCGCGCAGCTTGTCCGGCGTGAGGATGTAGCGATCCTTGAGACGGAGGTAATCCTCCTCGTTGAAGAAGCGCTCGCGCTGCACGCGCGTCATGTAGAGGATGTCCAGCTCCGGCATCGCGCCCTCGAGGTCGGTCGTCTGCGTATAGGGGACGCCGCGCCGGGCGAGGATGTCCTTCTTCACGTAGCTCGGCAGCTTCAGCTCCTCCGGCGAGATCAGAACGATGCGGATGCCCGCGTAGCGGGAGAGCGCCTCGATGAGCGAATGGACCGTGCGGCCGAACTTGAGATCGCCGCAGAAGCCGACGGTCAGCTCGCCCAGCCGCCCTTTCTCGCGCCGGATCGTGCAGAGATCGGCCAGCGTCTGCGTCGGATGGTTGTGGCCGCCGTCGCCGGCATTGATGACCGGCACGGAGGCGTTCATCGCAGCGACCATCGGCGCGCCCTCCTTCGGATGACGCATGGCGATGACGTCCGCGTAGCAGCTGACGGTCTTGGCCGTATCGGCGACGCTCTCGCCCTTGGCGGCGGAGGAGGTATTCGCGCCGGAGACGGAGAGCACGTGGCCGCCCAGCTCGTACATCGCCGCCTCGAAGCTGAGACGCGTGCGCGTCGAGGGCTCAAAGAAGAGCGTGGCCAGCTTCTTGCCGCGGCAGGCCTCGGCATAGCGCGCGGGCGAGGCGATGATGTCCTCCGCGCGGTCGATCAGCGCGTCGATCTCCGCGACGGAGAGATCCCCGATCGAAATCAGATGTCTCACCGCGCGCCTCCGATCCAGCTCTCGTCGGACGGATTGTCGCGGAAGGCGAGCAGCCGCGCGACGTCCGCCGGACGAATGTAGCCGCTTTCGGCGGCGACGGCCGCCACGGCGTCGAAATTCGTCAGCGACACGTTCTTCACCTGCGCCTCGGCGAGCCGCTCGAGGCCCCGCTTCATCCCGTAGGTGAAGATCGAGGCGATGCCGAGCACCTCGGCGCCTGCCTCGCGCAGAACGTTCACGACCTCGATCACGCTGCCGCCGGTGGAGATCAGATCCTCGACGACGACGACCTTCTGCCCCGGCACGAGCTTTCCTTCGATCTGATTTTTGCGGCCGTGATCCTTGGCGCCGGAGCGGACGTAGCCCATCGGCAGCCCCATCAGATGCGCCGTGATCGCCGCGTGGGCGATGCCGGCGGTCGAGGTGCCCATCAGCGCCTGTGCCTCCGGGTACGTTTCCCGGATCACGGCGGCGAGGCCCTCCTCCACGTCCTGCCGCACGCCCGGCTCGCTGAGCGTCAGGCGGTTGTCGCAGTAGACGGGACTTTTGATCCCGCTGGCCCAGACGAACGGCTCGTCCGGGCGGAAAAAGACGGCGCGGATCGCGAGCAGATCCGAGGCGATGGTTCTCTCCAGTTCATTCATGGCAGTTTTCCTTTCCCTCCGTAAATTCCTTCATGCAGCGCGCATAGGCGGCCGCCGGATCGGCCGCCGCAGTGATCGGCCGGCCGACGACAATGTAGTCGGAGCCGAGCTGGCGCGCCCGCTCCGGCGTCGTCACCCGCTTCTGATCGCCGACGTCTCCGTCGGCGAAGCGGACGCCCGGCGTCACGGTCAGAAAATCCTCCCCGCAGGCGGCGTGGACGCCCGCCGCCTCCAGCGGCGAGCAGACGACGCCGTCCAGCCCCGCCGCCCGCGCGGTGCGCGCGTAGTGGAGCACGACCTCGCCGATCGGTTCCCGGATAAGCAGGTCCCGCTCCATCGCCGCCTGATCCGTCGAGGTCAGCTGCGTCACGGCCAGAAGGATCGGCCGCGTGCCGTCCGGCCGCGTCAGGCCGCGCACGGCGGCCTCCATCATCGCCGCCGTACCGGCGGCGTGCAGATTGCACATATCGACCTCGAGACGCGACAGCACGGCCATCGCGCGCTCGACGGTGTGCGGGATGTCGTGCAGCTTCAGATCGAGAAAGATCCGGTGGCCGCGCCGCTTCAGCTCGCGCACGATCGCCGGTCCCTCGGCGTAGTACAGCTCCATGCCGATCTTGACAAACGGCCGCACGCTGCCGAAGCGGTCGAGAAACGCGAAGGTCTTCTCCGCCGAGTCAAAATCGCAGGCGATAATTACGTCCCGTCCCATCATTCGCATCCTCCGATGATTTCCTCAAGTGATTGTATGCGGTATTTTTCCATCGCCGCCGGCAGGCTCTCGATGATGTCGCGGCAGGCACAGGGATTCACGAGATTCGCCGCGCCGACCTCGACGGCCGCCGCGCCGGCGAGCATCATCTCGATCACGTCCTCCGCCGTCGTGACGCCGCCCATACCGACGACCGGGATCTTCACGGCCCGCGCCGTCTGATAGACCATGCGCAAAGCGACCGGGAAAACGGCGGGGCCGGAGAAGCCGCCCATGCGGTTGGCGATCACGGGGCGGCGCGTGCGCAGATCGATGCGCATGCCGAGCAGGGTGTTGATGAGGCTGATGCCGTCGGCGCCCGCCGCCTCGCAGGCGCGGGCGATCTCCGTCACGTCCGTCACGTTTGGCGAGAGCTTGATGAGGATCGGCTTGGCGGTCGCCGCGCGCACCGCGCGCGTGACCGCCGCGGCCGCCGCAGGCGAGGTGCCGAAGCTCATGCCGCCGCCGTGCACGTTCGGACAGGAGACGTTGACCTCCAGCCAGCCGATCTGCTCCTCGGCGCCGAGAAGCGCGGCGAGCTCGGCGTATTCCTCGACGGAGAAGCCGGAGATGTTGGCCATGACCGGCTTATGAAAGCACGCGCGCAGGCGCGGCAGTTCCTCGTCGATCACCGCGCGCACGCCCGGGTTCTGCAGCCCGACCGCGTTGATCATCCCCGCGGTGCACTCCGCGATGCGCGGCGTCGGATTGCCGAAGCGCGCCTCCCGCGTCGTGCCCTTCGTCGAGAAGGTGCCGAGGAGATTGATATCGTACCACTGCGCGAACTCCCAGCCGTAGCCGAAGGTGCCGCTCGCCGGGATCACCGGATTGTCCAGCCCGATCCCGCAGAGGCTCACATTCATTTTTCCCACAGGATCTCCTCCTTTCGCAGAACCGGCCCCTCGCGGCAGATGCGCTTATAGCCGGTGACCGTGCGGCAGGAGCAGCCCATACAGGCGCCGAAGCCGCAGCCCATGCGCTCCTCAAAGCTGAACTGTCCCTCGCTCGCCGCCGCGGCGTACACCGCACGCAGCATCGGCTCCGGGCCGCAGGTGTAAAAGTAGGTGTACGGCGCGGTGCGCTTCATCGCATCCGTGACAAAGCCCCGCACGCCGGCGCTGCCGTCGGCCGTCGCCACGGTCACCGCCGCGCCGAGCGCGGCGAATTCCTTCTCGTAGAAGATCTCCGCGGCGGTGTTGAAGCCGAGGATCACCGAGACGCGCCGGCCCGCGTCGATCAGACGCCGGGCGAGGCCGTAGAGCGGCGGCACGCCGACGCCGCCGCCGATCAGAAGCGGCGCCTCGCCGGCGTCCGCCGTGTCGTAGCCGTTGCCGAGGCCAACGAGCAGATCGAGCGTACCGTCCCGCATCGCCGCCATCTGGGCCGTGCCGGCGCCGACGACCTTGTAGACGAGCGTGATCTCGCCGTCCCGCCAGTCGCAGACGGAGATCGGCCGGCGCAGAAAGCGCCCCTCGAGCCGGATGTTGACAAACTGCCCCGGCCGCGTGATCGCGGCCGTGTCGCCGCCGAGGCGCATCAGCCGGACGCTCGCCGTCAGCGGCCGGTTTTCCAGAATCGTATAAATGCCCTGCGTCATACTTCCCTCACGCGTCAATGGTCGAGATGCGCAGCGTGATCTCGTCGAGCACGTCCAGCAGCACGCGCACGGTATCGAGCGAGGTAAACATCGTCACGCCGCTCTCCGTCGCGTATTTGCGGATGCGGTGGCCGTCGCTCTGCGCGTTCGTCGCGCCGGCGCGGCTGGTGTTGATGACGTAGGCGATATGCCCCTGTCGGATCGAGTCGCGGATCTCCTCGCTGCCGTCGCTGATCTTCTTCAGCACGTGCGTGCGGATGCCGTTTTCCTTCAGATAGCGCGCGGTGCCGGAGGTCGCCTCGATGTTGAAGCCGAGGTTATAGAAGCGGCGGATCAGCGGCAGGGCCTCCGCCTTGTCCTCGTCGGCGATCGTGGCCAGCACCGTGCCGTAGTTCTGCAGGTGCATGCCCGAGGCCTGCAGCGCCTTGTAGAGCGCGCGGTTGAGCTGGTCGTCGTAGCCGATCGCCTCGCCGGTCGATTTCATCTCCGGCGAAAGGTAGGCGTCGAGCCCCCGGATCTTGGCGAAGGAGAAGACCGGCACCTTGACGTACCAGCGTTTTTTCTCTTCCGGATAGAGATCGAAGATCCCCTGCTCCTTCAGCGAACGGCCGAGGATCACCTCGGTGGCGATGTCGGCGAGGCTGTAGCCGGTGGCCTTCGAGAGGAACGGCACGGTGCGCGAGGAGCGCGGGTTGACCTCGATGATGTACACCTTCTCCTGCCGGTCCACGATGAACTGGATGTTGAACAGGCCCACGATGCCGATGCCCAGTCCCAGCTTCTTGGCGTAGCCGAGAATGACGCCCTTCACCTTGTCCGAGATGGAGAAGGACGGATAGACGCTGATGGAGTCGCCGGAGTGGATGCCCGTCCGCTCGACCAGTTCCATGATGCCGGGCACGAAGACGTCGCGGCCGTCGCAGATCGCGTCGACCTCGACCTCCTTGCCGGTGATGTATTTATCGACCAGCACCGGCTTCTCGGCGTCGATCTCCACGGCGGTTTTCAGATAGTGGCGCAGCTGCGTCTCGTCGGAGACGATCTGCATCGCGCGGCCGCCGAGCACGAAGCTCGGCCGCACCAGCACCGGGTAGCCGATGCGCGCGGCGGCGGCGACGCCGTCCTCCACGCACGTCACGGCCTGTCCCTCGGGCTGTGGGATATCAAGCTCGACGAGCAGCTTCTCGAAGAGATCGCGGTTCTCCGCGCGGTCGATGGCCGCGCAGTCCGTGCCGATGATCGTCACGCCGCGCTGCGCGAGCGGCTCGGCGAGATTGATCGCGGTCTGGCCGCCGAGCGAGGCGATGACGCCCCCGGCCTCCTCGAAGTCGAGGATGTTCATCACGTCCTCCGGCGTCAGCGGCTCAAAGTACAGCTTGTCCGCCGTGGTGTAGTCGGTGGAGACCGTCTCCGGGTTGTTGTTGATGATGATCGATTCATAACCCGCGCGGCGGATCGTCGTCACCGCGTGCACGGTCGAGTAGTCGAACTCCACGCCCTGCCCGATGCGGATCGGGCCGGCGCCGAGCACGACGACCTTGCGCCGCGCGGTCTTGACGGAATCGTTCTTCCCGGTATAGGAAGAGTAGAAATACGGCGTATAGGCGCCGGTGTGCAGCGTATCCACCATGCGGAAGACCGGCGTGATGCCGTTCTGCCGGCGCAGGCGGCTGATCTCCGTCTCCTTTACGCCCCACAGCACGGCGATGGCGGAATCGGAAAAGCCCATCTCCTTGGCGGCGCGCAGCGCGCGCAGATCCTGCACGCGGGAGGCGAGGGTCCGCTCCATCTCCACGATGCGGGCGATCGATTCGATAAAGAGCGGCGTGATCTTCGTCACATCGGTGATCTCCTCCGCCGGGACGCCAAGGCGCAAGAGCTGCGCGACGGCGAAGATCGTATCCGATTTGAACTCGCGCACGTAGTCCAGCAGCTCTTCGCGCGTCATGTCGTCGAACTTCGCCATGCGCAGATGCGTCACGCCGATCTCCAGCGAGCGCACGGATTTGAGCATGCACTCCTCCAGGTTGGAGCCGATGCCCATCACCTCGCCGGTCGCCTTCATCTGTGTGCCGAGGGTGTTGGGGGCGGTGGTGAATTTATCAAACGGAAAGCGCGGAAATTTGGCAACGACGTAGTCAAGCGACGGCTCCATGGCGGCGTTTCCGCCCGCCACGGGGATTTCCTCCAGCGCCATGCCGACGGCGATCTTCGCCGTAACGCGCGCGATCGGATAGCCGCTGGCCTTGGAGGCGAGCGCCGAGGAGCGCGAGACGCGCGGATTGACCTCGATAAGGAAATACTCGCTCGAGGTCGGGTTCAGGGCGAACTGCACGTTGCAGCCGCCCTCGATCTCCAGCGCCCGGATGATCTTCAGCGCGCTGTCGTTGAGCATTTTCAGGTCGTGCCCGTTCAGCGAAAGGATCGGCGCAACGACGACGGAGTCGCCGGTGTGCACGCCGACCGGATCGACGTTCTCCATGCCGCAGATCGTGATGGCGTGGTCATTCGCGTCGCGCATGACCTCAAACTCGATCTCCTTGTAGCCGCGCACGCTCTTCTCCACCAGCACCTGATGGACCGGCGAGAGCGCAAAGCCGCTCATGGCGATCTCCGTCAGCTCCGCGTCGTTGTTCGCAAAGCCGCCGCCGGTGCCGCCGAGCGTGAAGGCCGGGCGCAGAACGACCGGATAGCCGATGCGCGCGGCGGCCGCGCGGGCCTCCTCCACGCTGTAGGTGATCTCGGAGGGAATCGTCGGCTCGCCGATGGACTGGCAGAGCTCCTTGAAGAGCTCGCGGTCCTCGGCACGCTCGATCGAGACGCTGCTCGTGCCGAGCAGCTCGACGCGGCACTCCTTCAATACGCCCTTTTTCTCCAGCTGCATGGCGAGATTCAGTCCCGTCTGCCCGCCGATGCCGGGCAGGATCGCGTCCGGCCGCTCGTAGCGGAGGATGCGCGCCACGTATTCGAGCGTCAGCGGCTCCATGTAGACCTTGTCCGCAATCGAGGTGTCCGTCATGATCGTCGCCGGATTGGAGTTGACGAGGACGACCTCGTACCCCTCCTCCTTCAGCGCCAGACACGCCTGCGTGCCCGCGTAGTCGAATTCCGCCGCCTGCCCGATGACGATCGGGCCGGAGCCGATGATGAGGATTTTCTTCAGATCCGTTCGTTTAGCCATATGATTCTCCTTATATATGCTCGTTTCTGTATACGATCTTTCCGCCGGCGGCGGTCAGGCAGTTCACGCCGCGTACCGCCCGTCCGGCGAAGGGCGTCGCGCGTCCGCGGGAGAGGAAGGCCGCCGGATCGACGACGTCCGGCCGGTCAAGCGCCCAGACGGAGAAGCCCGCCTCGCCCGGGATGCCGAAGCGGCGGCGCGGCGCGGCGCTCATCGCCGCAAGCAGCCGGGAGAGCGGAATCACGCCGCGCGTGACCAGCTCCGTATAAAGCACCGGGAAGGCGCACTCCAGTCCCACGATGCCGAAGGCGCTGTCATAGAGGCCGCGCGCCTTCTCCTCGGCGCTGTGCGGCGCGTGATCGGTGGCGATCATGTCGATCGTTCCGTCGCACAGCCCCTCGATCAGCGCCAGGCGATCCTCCCGCGCGCGCAGCGGCGGATTCATCTTCCACTCGCCGCTCTCGCGGAGATCGCCCTCGTCCAGCACCAGGTAATGCGGCGCGGTCTCGCAGGTGACGTCAACGCCGCGGCGCTTCGCCTCGCGGATCGCCGCGACGCTCTCCTTCGTCGAGATGTGGCAGACGTGATAGGCGCAGCCCGTCTCCTCCGCAAGCGCAAGATCGCGCCGGATCTGCGCGTACTCGCTCGCCGAGGAGATGCCGCGGCGGCCGTGCGCGCGGGCATACGCCCCGTCGTGGATCGCGCTGCCGCCGAGCAGCGAATTGTCCTCGCAGTGCGCGGCAATGATTTTTCCCAGCGCCCTTGCGCGCCGCATCGCCTCGCGCATGACGGTCTCCGACTGCACGCCGTGCCCGTCGTCGGAGAAGCCGGCGACGTCCGGCGCCATCCCCTCCATGTCGGAGAGCGTCTCGCCCGCCTCGCCGACCGTGATCGTCCCGTAGGGGATCACGTCGATCACCGCGTCGCGGCGGATGATTGCGCGCTGCGCCTCCAGATGCGGCCGGCTGTCCGGCGCGGGTGAGAGGTTCGGCATCGTGCAGACGGCGGTGTAACCGCCGTGCGCCGCGGCGAGGGAGCCGGTGCGGATCGTCTCCTTATAAGAAAATCCCGGCTCACGGAAGTGCACGTGCACGTCACAGAAGCCGGGGAGAAGCGCATATTCGGGAGAATTCAGCACGGAAAGCGAGGCGTCCGCCTCGATGAGCGACAAAAACGCCGCGCGCGCACGCGCGTCTCCGCTGTAGTCCGTCAGGCGCAGCTTGTCCATTTTTCCCTTCCTTTCCGAAGAGCGGGCAATAAAAAATCCCGCCGCAGAGAGGCAGGACAGTCAGCGAAAAACATCCGCGCAGCGCGCGGCGCTTCTATGATCATCTTGCCGATCTCTCTGTATCTGCTTAAAGATTGCTTTTACCGTATTATTATAACATGCCATGCGGCGGAAATCAAGAGGGAGGCGCGAAAAATCGCGCCTCCCTGAAAAAAACTTACACGCTGCGGAAGCCCTTGCCGATGATCTCGCTGCTGGTGGTGATGATGATAAAGGCGGCGGGATCGATCTCGCGGATGCGCCGCTGGAGGCGGATCGCCTCGACGCGGCGGCAGACCGTGTGGATCATATACTTCTCGCTCTGCGTATAATCGCCCATCGCGCGGTGCGAGGTCACGCCGTGGCCGAGGCTCTGCATGATGAACTGCGCGATCTCGTCGTGCTTGTCCGTGATGACGACGAAGTATTTGCAGCTGTTGATCTCGTCGATCACGGCGTCCACGAGGAACGCCTTGGCGAAGAGGCCGAGCAGCGAAAAGAGGCCGGTCGTGACGCCGAAGACGAAAAATGAGCTGAACGCGATCAGAAAATCCGAGCAGAGCAGCGCGCGGCCGACGTCGATGCGCGTGTACTTTTTGAGGATCAGGGCCACGATGTCCGTGCCGCCGGAGGAGGCGCCGGCGTGAAAGATGATCGCCGAACCGATGGCGGTGAGCAGCATGGCGTAAATCAGCTCGAGCAGCGGCTGATCGGAGACGGGCGCCTCCAGCGGCACCGCCTTTTCAAAAACGACCAGCGCGCCGGACAGAAGCAGGCTGCAGTAGACCGTCTTGATGCCGGTGGAGCGGCCGAGGATCAGAAAGCCGAGCAGGAGCAGCGTGACGTTGATGACCGTGATCCACGTCGAGGGAGAGACCGGCGTGAGGCGGCCGAGCACCGTACCGATGCCGCTGACCCCGCCGGTCGCAAAGCCGTTGGGGATTTTGAAAAAGTAGATGCCCACGGCCATGAGCCACGTACCGGCCGTCATCCACAGAAACTGCGCGATCTTTTTGTTCATAGGTCTCACCGGCGGCGTGCGCCGCGTCTCCTTGCTGTCGTACATTTTTCGGCACATGCAGAATATCATGCGATTTTCTGCATGCGCCGAATAGATCCGCTTTCTTTCAGAACAGGCCGGAGATGCGGCCGTTCTCGTCCACGTCGATCCGCTCGGCGGCAGGCGACTTCGGCAGGCCCGGCATCGTCATGATGTCGCCGGTCAGAACGACGACGAAGCCCGCGCCGGCTGACACGCGCACGCCGCGCACCGTGACGGTGAAATCCTTCGGCGCGCCGAGCTTCGCCGGATCGTCGGAAAAGCTGTACTGCGTCTTCGCCATGCAGACCGGCAGACCGCCGAAGCCCAACGCCGTCAGGCGGTCGATCTCCTTTTTGGCCGCGGGCAGAAACGCCGCGCCCGCGCCGCCGTAGATGCGGCGCACGACGGTGTTGATCTTCTCCTCCAGCGAAAGCTCGAGCGGGTAGCTGAAGCTGAAATCGTTCGGCTGCTCGCACAGGCGCACGACCTCCTCGGCCAGCGCGCGGCCGCCCTCGCCGCCCTCGGCCCAGACCGTCGAGAGCACGGCGTTGACGCCGAGCGAACGGCAGTGTCCGATCACGCAGGCGATCTCCGCGTCCGTGTCGGTCGGGAAGCGGTTGACCGCCACCACGCAGGGCAGGTGATAGACGTCGCGGATATTCGAGACATGGCGCAGAAGGTTCGGGATGCCCGCCTCCAGCGCCGCGAGATTTTCCTCGGCGAGCGCCGTCTTCGGCACGCCGCCGTGCATTTTCAGGGCGCGCACCGTCGAGACGACGACGACCGCGTCGGGGCGCAGCCCCGCCATGCGGCATTTGATGTCGAGGAATTTCTCCGCGCCGAGGTCGGCGCCGAAGCCTGCCTCCGTCACGGCGTAATCGCCAAGCTTCATCGCCATGCGCGTCGCGGTCACGGAATTGCAGCCGTGCGCGATGTTGGCGAACGGACCGCCGTGCACGAAGGCCGGCGTGCCCTCCAGCGTCTGCACCAGATTCGGCTTCATCGCGTCCTTGAGCAGCGCGGCCATCGCGCCGACCGCCTTCAGATCGGCGGCCGTCACCGGCTTGTCCTCGTAGGTGTAGCCGACGACGATGCGCCCGAGCCGCTCCTTCAGATCGCTGATCGAGGAGGCGAGGCAGAAGACCGCCATGATCTCCGAGGCGACGGTGATGTCAAAGCCGTCCTCGCGCGGCGTTCCGTTGACGCGGCCGCCGAGGCCGTCCACCACGAAGCGGAGCTGCCGGTCGTTCATATCGACGCAGCGCTTCCAGGTGATGCGCTTCGGATCGATGCCGAGCGCGTTGCCCTGCTGGATGTGGTTGTCGAGCAGCGCGGCGAGCAGGTTGTTCGCCGCGCCGATGGCGTGAAAGTCGCCGGTAAAGTGGAGGTTGATGTCCTCCATCGGCACGACCTGCGCGTAGCCGCCGCCGGCGGCGCCGCCCTTGATGCCGAAGACCGGGCCGAGCGACGGCTCGCGCAGCGCGGCGACGGAATTCTTGCCGATGCGGCGCAGACCGTCCGCGAGGCCGACGGTCGTCGTCGTCTTGCCCTCGCCGGCCGGCGTCGGGGTGATGGCGGTCACGAGGATCAGCTTGCCGTCCGGGCGCGGAGACTCCCGCAGAAGTGCGGGATCGATTTTCGCCTTGTAGCGGCCGTAGGGCTCGAGGTACTTCTCGTCGATGCCCGCCGTGCGGGCGATCTCCTGGATCGGGCGCATCGCGCACGCCTGCGCGATCTCAATATCGGATCGAATCGTCATGATGCTCCTCCTTGCATTGCTGCTTTTATCAAATCATCGGAAATACCGCACAGCGGATTCAAACATTTTCATATCGTACGCGCCCGGCACGTTCCGGTACAGGCCGCGTCCGATGCGCTCGCTGTGGCCCATCTTGCCGAAGACCCGGCCGTCCGGCGAGGTGATACCCTCGACGGCGCACGCGGAGTCGTTCGGGTTAAAGCGGATGTCGTCGCTCGTCACGCCGTTCTCATCGACGTACTGCGTGGCGATCTGCCCGTTCTCCGCGAGCGAGCGGATCCAGGCAGGCGATGCGAGGAAGCGGCCCTCTCCGTGGGAGATCGGCACGGTGTAGATCTCGCCGACCTCGGTGGCGGACAGCCACGGCGAGCGGTTGGAGGCGACGCGGATGCGCACGAGCTGCGACTGGTGGCGGGCGATCGTGTTGAAGGTCAGAGTCGGGCTCTCGGCGTCCGTGTCGACAATGCGGCCGTAGGGCACGAGACCCAGCTTGATGAGCGCCTGGAAGCCGTTGCAGATGCCGCAGATGAGGCCGTCGCGCGCATCGAGCAGGCGGTGAACCTCCTCGCGGATCGAAGCGGCGCGGAAGAAGGCCATGATGAACTTGCCGGAGCCCTCCGGCTCGTCGCCGCCGGAGAAGCCGCCGGGAATGAAGATCATCTGGCTTTCGCGGATCGCGCGGCCGAAATCCTCCACGCTGCGGCGGATGCAGTCGGCGGTGAGGTTATTGACGATGAAGATCTGCGGCTCGGCGCCCGCGTCGGCGAGGACCTTCGCGGTGTCGTACTCGCAGTTGGTACCCGGGAAGACCGGGATCAGCACCCGCGGCCGGGCGACGGCGGCGCGGGCATGCAGATATTCCGTGCGCGGGTGGGAGAAGGCCTCGTAGACGCGCACCTTCTCCGTCTCTCGGCAGGGATACACGCTCTCGAGCCGCCCCTCATAGGCCGCGTCAAGCTCGTCGGCGGAAATCGTGCAGCCGCGCCAGACGAACGCTCTCGCCTCGGTGAAGACGCCGACGGGATCGCCGAGCCCGGCGTCCGCCTCGTCCACCTCCAGAAGGAAGGAGCCGTAGGCGAGGCCGAAGAGCTCCTGTGCCGTGCGCGCGTCGTCATAAGCGAAGCCGAAGCCGCCGCCGAGCGACATCTTGTAGACCGCCTCGGCGACGCCGCCGAAGGTCGGCGTGCAGGCCGCATAGACCCGGCCCGCGCGGCAGAGCGCGGTGACGCGGGCGAACAACTCCTTCAGCGACGCAGCCTCCGGCAGCCCGTCCGCGCCGACGGCGGGCCGGAGCCAGACGAGGCGATGCCCCGCCGCTTTGGCCTCGCCGGAGACGACCTCGCCGCACTTCCCCGTCGTAACGGCGAAGGAGACGAGCGTCGGCGGCACGTCGAGCTGCTCAAAGGAGCCGCTCATGGAATCCTTGCCGCCGATGGCGGCGATGCCGAGCTCCGTCTGCGCGCGGTAGGCGCCGAGCAGCGCGGCGAAGGGCTGGTCCCAGCGCGCCGGATCGTGTCCCGGCTTCTCGAAATATTCCTGAAAGCTCAGATAGACGTCCTCGAAGGAGGCGCCGGCGGCGATCAGCTTCGCCGCGCTCTCCACCACGGCCAGATAGGCGCCGTGATAGGGGCTCTTCTCGGTCAGATACGGATTATAGCCCCAGGCCATAAACGAGCAGTCGTCGGTATGCCCCGTCTCCACGGAGATCTTGTGCACCATCGCCTGGATCGGCGTGCGCTGGCGGCGGCCGCCGAACGGCATCAGCACCGTACCGGCGCCGATCGTGGAGTCAAAGCGCTGCGAGAGGCCGCGCTTCGAGCAGACGTTGAGATCGGAAACGAGCGCGCGGTATCCCTCGGCGAAGTCCGCCGGGATCGGGCGCACATAGGGCGCCGCGCGCGGCACGTCGACGGTGATGTGCTTCTCCGCGCCGTTGGAATCAAGAAATTCACGGGAGATGTCGACGATGGTCTGGCCGTTCCAGCGCATGACGAGGCGCGGCGCCTCCGTCACGCGGGCGATCACCGTCGCCTCCAGGTTTTCTGCCGCGGCCAGCGCGAGAAACGCCTCCGCGTCCGACGCCGCGACGACGACGGCCATGCGCTCCTGCGATTCGCTGATCGCCAGCTCCGTGCCGTCGAGGCCCTCGTATTTCTTCGGCACGGCGTTCAGATCGATGTCCAGCCCGTCGGCCAGCTCGCCGACGGCGACGGACACGCCGCCCGCGCCGAAATCGTTGCACCGCTTCATCATGCGGCAGGCCGCCGGAGAGCGGAAGAGCCGCTGGAGCTTGCGCTCCTCGGGCGCGTTGCCCTTCTGCACCTCGGCGCCGCACGTCTCGACGGAATGCGCGTTGTGCGCCTTGGAGGAGCCGGTCGCGCCGCCGATGCCGTCGCGGCCGGTGCGGCCGCCGAGCAGGATCACGACGTCGCCGGGGGCGGGCCGCTCGCGGCGGACGTTCGCCGCCGGCGCCGCGGCGATCACCGCGCCGATCTCCATGCGCTTGGCCGCGTAGCCGGGGTGATAGACTTCGTCCACGATGCCGGTCGCCAGGCCGATCTGGTTGCCGTAGGACGAATAGCCCGCGGCGGCGGTGGTGACGATCTTGCGCTGCGGCAGCTTGCCGGGCAGCGTCTCGGAGACCGGGACGGTCGGATCGGCCGCGCCGGTGACGCGCATCGCCGCGTAGACGTAGGAGCGGCCGGAGAGCGGATCGCGGATCGCGCCGCCGATGCAGGTGGCCGCACCGCCGAACGGCTCGATCTCCGTCGGATGGTTGTGCGTCTCATTCTTGAAAAGGAGCAGCCACGGCTCGCGCACGCCGTCCCGCTCGATCTCGATCTTCACCGTGCAGGCGTTGATCTCCTCGGACTCGTCGAGCTTTTTGAGCTTGCCCTCGGCGCGCAGCACCTTCGCGGCCAGCGTGCCGATGTCCATCAGATTGACCGGCTTCGTCCGGCCGAGCGCCCGCCGCGCGGCGAGATAGTCCTCATAGGTCTTCTGCAGCAGCGGATCCTCGCAGCGCACGTCGTCGATCGTCGTGAGAAACGTGGTATGGCGGCAGTGATCCGACCAGTAGGTGTCGATCATGCGGATCTCCGTGATCGTCGGATCGCGCCCCTCCCGCCGGAAATACGCCTGACAGAAGGCGATGTCGTCCACGTCCATGGCAAGCCCCAGCCGCGCGGCGAGCGCGGCGAGCCCCTCGCGCTCCAGCGCGAGGAAGCCGTCGAGCGTCGCCACCGAGGTGGGCACGTCGTAGGGGATCTCCAGCGTCGCGGGCAGCCCGAGCGACGCCTCGCGCGCCTCGACCGGGTTGATCACGTACTTTTTAATCGCCGCGATCTCCGCCTCCGTCAGTTCCCCCTCCAGCAGATAGACGCGCGCGGTGCGGATCAGCGGCCGCTCGCCCTGCGAGAGGATCTGGATGCACTGCGCGGCGGAATCGGCACGCTGGTCGTACTGCCCCGGCAGATATTCGACGGCGAAGACCGTCCCCGCCGTCTCGGGCAGCGTCCGTGAGACGGCGTCGAGCTGCGGCTCGGAGAAGACGGTGCGCACCGCCTCCTCAAAGAGCGCCTCGGAGATGTGCTCCGCGTCGTAGCGGTTGAGGATCCGCACGCCCCTCAGCGCGGGAATGCCGAGCAGCTGCCGCGCTTCCTCAAGAAGCGCGCGCGCCTCGTGCGCCAGCGGCGGCTTTTTCTCCACATAAACTCTGTAAACCATTCTTACTCCTCCGCCATCATGGCGCGCGCGCCGATGTCATGGCGATAGAACGCATTCTCAAAATGAATCTCCCCGACGCGCGCATACGCGCCGCGGATCGCGTCGGAAAGCGTATCGGCGACGGCCGTCACGCCCAGGACGCGGCCGCCGCTCGTCACGAGCGCGCCGTCCTTCCGCGCCGCGCCGGCCACGTAGACGTGCGGCAGGACGGCGGCGGGAATGTCGATCGCAAAGCCGCGCTCGTAATGTGTCGGGTAGCCGTCGGAGGCCATGACGACGCAGCAGGCGTGTTTCTCCGAGAAGCGCACCGGCGTCTCGGCGAGCGTGCCGTTCGTCGTCGCCTGCATGACCGTGAGCAGATCGCTCTCCAGCAGCGGCAAAACGACCTGCGTCTCCGGATCGCCGAAGCGGCAGTTGTATTCGATCACCTTCGGGCCGTCCGGCGTCAGCATCAGGCCGAAATAGAGGCAGCCGCGAAACGGCCGGCCCTCGGCGTTCATCGCCTCAACGGTCGGCAGAAAGATCTCCTTCATGCACCGCGCGGCGATCTCCTTCGTATAATACGGATTCGGCGCGACGGTGCCCATGCCGCCGGTGTTGAGGCCGACGTCGCCGTCGCCGGCGCGCTTGTGATCCATGGAGGAGACCATCGGCACGATCGTCCGACCGTCCGTGAAGGAGAGCACCGACACCTCCGGCCCCGTGAGGAATTCCTCAATGACCACGTGATCGCCGCTTTTGCCGAAGACGTGCTCTTCCATCATGGCGACGACGGCCGCCCTCGCCTCCTCGCGCGTCTGCGCGATGACGACGCCCTTGCCGAGCGCCAGACCGTCCGCCTTGATGACCGTCGGGACCGGCGCCGTCTCAAGATACGCCAGCGCCGCCTCAGGCGAATCGAACACCTCGTAGCGCGCGGTGGGGATGCCGTATTTTTTCATCAGATTCTTGGCGAAGACCTTGCTTCCCTCAAGGATCGCCGCCTCGGCGCGCGGGCCGAAGCAGGGGATGCCCAGCTTTTCGAGCGCGTTGACCGCGCCGAGCACCAGCGGATCGTCCGGCGCGACCACGGCGTAATCGACCGCATGCGCGGCGGCAAAGGCAACGATGCCGTCGATGTCCTTCGCGCCGACGTCCACGCATTCCGCGTCCGCGGCGATGCCGCCGTTGCCGGGCAGCGCCCAGATCTTCGTCACCGCCGGATTTTCCTTCAGCTTCCGGATGATCGCGTGCTCGCGTCCGCCGCCGCCGACGACCATGATATTCATAAAAAACTCCTTGCGTCTTCTCGTATTCAGTCGGTTCCGATCAGTCCTCGTAGATCGGGTATTTGTCGCAGAGCGCGACCACCTCGGCGGTGATCTGCTCGCGGCTGGCTTCAAAATCCGTAGCGACCCGCTTCATCCAGCGCGCGATCTGCCGCATCTCCTCTTCCTTGAAGCCGCGGGTCGTGACGGCGGGCGTACCGACGCGGATGCCGCTCGTGACGAACGGCTTCTCCGGATCGTTGGGAATGGCGTTCTTGTTGACGGTGATGTGCACCTCGTCGAGCCGCCGCTCCATCTCCTTGCCGGTGATGGAGAACGGGCGCAGATCGATCAGCATCAGATGGTTGTCGGTCGAGCCGGAAACGATGCGGAAGCCCTCCTCGGTCAGCGCCTCGCAGAGCACGCGGGCGTTCTTCACGATCTGCCGCTGGTAGTCGCGGAATTCCTCCGTCATGGCCTCGCCGAGGGCGACGGCCTTGGCGGCGATGATGTGCATCAGCGGGCCGCCCTGCGTGCCGGGGAAAACGGCCTTGTCGATCTGACGGGCGAACTGCTCGCGGCAGAGGATGAGGCCGCCGCGCGGGCCGCGCAGCGTCTTGTGCGTCGTCGTCGTCACGACGTCGGCGTACGGCACGGGACTCGGATGGAGGCCCGCGGCGACGAGCCCGGCGATGTGCGCCATGTCGACCATGTAGTAGGCGCCGACCTCGTCGCAGATGGCGCGTATGGCCGCGAAATCGATGGTGCGGGAGTAGGCGCTGGCGCCGGCGATGATCATCTTCGGCCTGCATGCGAGCGCCGCCTGACGGATCGCCTCATAGTCGAGCTGCTCCGTCTCATCGCTGAGGCTGTAGGGCACGATATTGAAATATTTGCCGGAGATATTGACCGGCGAGCCGTGCGAAAGATGGCCGCCGTGGGCGAGGTTGAGACCCATCACGGTGTCGCCCGTCTCGAGAAGGGCGAAGAACACGGCCAGATTCGCCGAGGCGCCGCTGTGCGGCTGCACGTTGGCGTGCTCCGCACCGAAGAGCTTCTTGGCGCGCTCGCGGGCGATGTTCTCCACGATGTCCACGTACTGGCAGCCGCCGTAGTAGCGCTTGCCGGGAAAGCCCTCGGCGTATTTGTTGGTCAGCACGGTGCCGGCGGCAAGCAGAACAGCCTTCGAGACGATGTTCTCCGAGGCGATCAGCTCAATATTGTGCCGCTGGCGGTCCAGCTCCAGCGAACAGGCGTCGTAGACTTCCTTGTCGTATTTTGCAAGCTCATCGAAAAAATTCATGGCAGGATTTCCTTTTCCTTTTCTCAGTGATGGAACAGCCGCATGCCGGTGAAGGCCATCACCATGCCGTAGCGGTCGCAGCGGTCGATCACGAGATCGTCGCGGATCGAGCCGCCGGGCTCGGCGATATACGAGACGCCGCTGCGGTGCGCGCGCTCGATGTTGTCGTCAAAGGGGAAGAAGGCATCGGAGCCGAGCGAGACGCCGGTGATCGCCGCGAGATATGCCTTCTGCTCCTCGCGCGTGAAGGGCTCGGGACGGCGGGAGAAATACTTCTGCCAGACGCCGTCGGCGCAGACGTCCTCCTCGTTCTGGTTGATGTAGCCGTCGATCACGTTGTCGCGGTCGGGACGGCCGATGGTATCGAGAAACGGCAGCGACAGCACCTTCTCGTGCTGGCGCAGAAACCACGTGTCCGCCTTGGAGCCGGCGAGGCGCGTGCAGTGGATGCGGGACTGCTGGCCGGCGCCGACGCCGATGGCCTGGCCGTCCACCGCGTAGCAGACGGAGTTGGACTGCGTGTACTTGAGCGTGATCAGCGAGACGATCAGGTCGCGCACCGCGCTCTCGGGCAGATTCTTGTTCTTCGTCACAATATTCGTGAGCAGCGCGCGGTCGATCTTGAAGTTGTTGCGGCCCTGCTCGAAGGTGATGCCGAAGACCTGCTTGTGCTCGACCGGATCCGGCACGTAGTCGGGATCGATGGCGACGATGTTGTAGTTTCCCTTGCGCTTGGTGCGCAGGATTTCCAGCGCCTCCGGCTCGTAGCCCGGGGCGATGACGCCGTCGGAGACCTCGCGCTTGATCATCTTCGCGGTCGTGACGTCGCAGACGTCGGAGAGCGCGACCCAGTCGCCGAATGAGCACATGCGATCCGTGCCGCGGGCGCGGGCGTAGGCGCACGCCAGCGGCGAGTCGTCCAGCCCCTCGATATCGTCCTCAAAGCACGCCTTCTTCAGCGTATCGGAGAGCGGGATGCCCACGGCGGCCGAGGTCGGGCTGACGTGCTTGAAGGAGGTGACGGCCGTCATGCCGAGCGCTTCCTTCAGCTCGCGCACAAGCTGCCAGGAGTTGAAGGCATCGAGGAAATTGATGTAGCCGGGGCGGCCGCAGAGGATCTCGATCGGCAGCTCCGAGCCGTCGTGCATGAAGATCTTCGCAGGCTTCTGGTTCGGGTTGCAGCCGTATTTCAGTTCAAATTCCTTCATGATCGTTGCACCTCACTGATTTTTATTGATGAGACGGGACGTGATCGCGCCGCTCGAGAGATCCGTATAGCGAACGTAGAGAGAAATGCGGTTGTTTTCGTCGAGCGCGCCCCAGAGCGCGCCGGTGAAGGCGTCGATGTCGTCCGGGATCGCCACGCGCTCCGGCTCGCCCATAAAGGAGGGGATCGGCGCGCCGTCGGTGACGTAGGTGTGCAGGAAATGGCCGACGCCGGGCAGCGCCGGATAGGAGAAGGTGTAGCGGCAGCAGGCGCTGCCCTCGGGATCCGCGCTCTTGAGGATGCTCATCTCATAGCTGAAATTCCCGGGCGTGAAGGTGAGCATGCCGCTGATGCGCGGAGTGAAATTCGGCTTGTCCGGCTCGAAGGCGCGCGTCGTCAGCGCGCCGGAGAAGGTGCCGCCCGCGCGCAGCGCGTGGCAGATCGTCTCCGTCTGGTCGCCGTTGGTCACAACGAGATGATTCTCCACCTGCCGCAGGGCGGCGTAGATGATGAGGCTCGGATCCTCCACCTTCGTGGCGTCGTACGGCTCGGTGAAGAGCGCGCCGTCGCGTTCGACGAAGATGCGGTTGCGGCTGTTGGCGCTGCGGCCCATGATGAAATACGCCGCGGCGGCGCACTTTCCGTCCGCGCTTTTGCCGATGACGATGCCGCGGCCGACGTAGGGATTGCCCGCAATCAGTCGGGCGATGTCGTGCGTTTCATATACGTTCATTTTTCCTTCTCCTTCGATTTACGGATTTTGGCGGATACGAGTTCCACGGCGACCGGAAGGATCTTCCACTCCGCCTGCCGCATGACGCGCTTCTGCAGGACCTCGGCCGTATCGTTCCGGCGCACGCAGACGGCCTTCTGCATGATGATCTCCCCGCCGTCGGGAATTTCGTTGACGTAGTGAACGGTGGCGCCGGTCACCTTGACGCCGTAGGCGAGCGCAGCCTCGTGCACGCGCAGGCCGTAGAAGCCCTTCCCGCAAAAGGAAGGGATCAGCGAGGGATGGATGTTGAGGATCCGCTGCGGATAACGGCGGACGAAGTCCGCGCTCAGGATCGACAGAAAGCCCGCCAGCACGATGAGATCGATCTCCCGCTCGCGCAGGATCGCGAGGATCCGCTCCTCAAAGGCCTCCTGCGTGCCGAGCCGCTTTTTGATGACCGTCGCGGTCGGGATCCCCGCCGCCTCCGCGCGCGTCAGCGCGTAGGCGTCCAGATTGCTGGAAAGCACCAGCTCGATTTTCCCGCTGTGCAGCTCGCCGCGCGTCTGCGCGTCGATCAGCGCCTGCAAATTCGTGCCGCCGCCGGATACAAAGACGGCGATGCGCACCGTAGGCTCACGCATATTGATATCCTTCCTTTCCTATGGACAACGCAGATGGTCCGGCAGAAGCGTCAGACCGGCTTTTCCCTTTTCTTCGGCCGCGCAAGCGCCGGAAGAAGAAGGCCGCCCGCCGCGTTTCCGGCGAGCACCGCCAGGATAAAGACCGCCATCGGGCCGGACACGCAGCCGGCGGCGGCGTAAAACAGATCGGCGATCGAGTGCTCAAAGCCGCTGAGCACGAAAGTGGGAATACAGAAGAGGATCCCCAGGGGCGAGCGCTGGTCCCGATAGATGCAGACGGAGAGGTAGACCATCACGCCGCAGAAGGCGGCGCGGATCAGCGTCTGCCCGACGCTCTGCGCGGCGAGCTTGCCCTCGCACAGCGCGGCGGCCGAGGCGGCCACGGACGGCAGCGCATAGCGGACGGCGGCGCCGCAGACGGCGGTGCCGGCAAGATTGCCCGCCAGGCCGATGAAAAGCGAGGCCAGCGCGCCGCGGCTGTGGTCGTCGAGCAGGTAGCAGACGCGGCCGGTAAAGAGCAGATAGCCCCGCATGCAGATCGTGAGCAGCGCAACGCTGAAGAGCAGCGCGCCGACGGTGCGGTTCTCGCAGGAGAGATAGACGATCCCGCCGACGGAGATGAGCAGGCCGGCGGCGACGCCGTCGGTGAAATCCCTCAGCATAGCGTGACCTTCTCTTCCCCGGCGACGATCTCGCCGAGCACGTAGGCGTCCTCGCCCTGCGCGCGCAGGATGGTGAGCGCCGCGTCCGCGTCCTCGGGCGCGACGACGACGCTCATGCCGACGCCCATATTGAAGGTGTTGAACATGTCCCTCTCGTCGATGCCGCCGCGCGCGGCGATCAGGGAGAAGATCGGCGGCACGCGCACGTCGTCCCGGCGGATGCGCACGCCCAGCCCGTCGGGGATGGAGCGCGGCATATTTTCATAGAAGCCGCCGCCGGTGATGTGGGAGACGCCCTTGACGCGCACGGCGTCAAGGAGCGCGAGCATCGGCTTCACATAGATTTTCGTCGGCGTCAGCAGCACCTCGCCCAGGCCCCGGCCGCCCAGCTCGGCGACGGGCTTTGTGAGATCGCAGTGCTCGACGTCGAAGACGCGGCGCACGAGCGAGAAGCCGTTTGAATGCACGCCGGAGGACGGCAGCGCCAGCATCACGTCGCCCGCCCGCATGGCGGTCTTGTCGATGATGCGCTCCCGCTCGACGATGCCGACGGAGAAGCCGGCGAGATCGTACTCGTCGGCGGGGTAAAAGCCGGGCATTTCCGCCGTCTCGCCGCCGATCAGCTCGCTCGACGCCTGCACACAGCCCTCGCAGACGCCGCTGACGATCGAGGCGATGCGCTCGGGCACGTTTTTGCCGCAGGCGATATAGTCCAGGAAGAAGAGGGGCTTCGCGCCGCAGCAGAGCACGTCGTTGACGCACATGGCGACGCAGTCGATGCCGACGGTGTCGTGCTTGTCCAGAAGGAAGGCCAGCTTCAGCTTGGTGCCGACGCCGTCCGTCCCGGAGACGAGCACGGGGTGACGAAAGCCGGTCAGATCAAGCGGAAAGAGGCCGCCGAAGCCGCCGATGTCCGACTCCCGCCCGCTGACCATCGTGCGCGCGATGTGCTTTTTCATCAGCTCGACGGCGCGGTATCCGGCGGTGATGTCGACGCCGGCCGCCGCGTAGCTTTCCGAATGCGATTTCGTGTTCATCAAAAGGTCTCCTTTCGTCCGCTCATTCCCTGCCGTTCCAGCAGTAGGTGCAGAGCTTGCAGGGATCGATGCCGATGGCGCGCACGACGCCCTCGAGCGACTGGAATTCCAGCGAATCGAAGTGGAACTTCTCGCAGATCGCCTCCCGCAGCCTGCGGCCGCGCTCCGTTGCGCCGTCGCTGTACTCGTCGAGGTGATCAAAGCCCGCCTCGCCCTCCAGCTCCATGATGACGCGCCGCGCGAGCAGCTCCATATCGCTCGTCGCGCGGGAGAAGTTCAGGTACTTGCAGCCGTACATGATCGGCGGGCAGGCGGAGCGCATGTGCACGGCCTTGGCGCCGTTCTGGAAGAGGAAATCGACCGTCTCCTTCAGCTGCGTGCCGCGCACGATGGAATCGTCCACGAAGAGCAGGCTCTTGCCGCGGATCAGCTCGTGCACCGGCACCTGCTTCATCTTGGCGATCTTGTTGCGGTCGCCCTGGTTGACCGGCATGAAGCTGCGCGACCAGGTCGGCGTGTATTTGATGTACGGCCGGGCAAAGGGGATGCGGCTCTCGTTGGCGTAACCGATGGCGTGCGGCGTGCCCGAATCCGGCACGCCGCCGACGTAGTCGACGCCCTCGCTCTTGCCGTTCTGGCGGTCGTTCTCCGCCATGATCTTGCCGTTGCGGTAGCGCATCACCTCGACGTTGACGCCCTCGTAGGTAGAGTTCGGGTAACCGTAGTACGACCAGAGGAAGGCGCAGATGCGCATCTCCTTCCCCGGCGGCACCAGCTGCGTGACGCCGTCGGGCGAGATCTCCACGATCTCGCCGGGGCCAAGCTCCCGCTCATCCTCGTAGCCCAGCTTTCGGTAGGCGAAGGACTCAAAGGTCACGGCGAAGCCGTCCTCGCCGCGGCCGACGAGCACGGGCAGCCGCCCGAGCCGGTCGCGCGCGGCGATCAGGCGCCCGTCCTGCCGCAGGATCAGCATCGACGCGGTGCCCTCGATCTCCGTCTGCGCGAAATGGACGCCCTCGGCGAAATCCCGCTTCATGTCGATCAGCGCGGCGACGAGCTCCGTCGCGTTGACGCTGCCGCCGGTCATGGCGTCGAAATGCCCGCCGACGTGGGTGAGATAGCGTTCGATCAGCGCGTCGGCGTTGTTCACAACGCCGATGACGCAGATGGCGTAGGTGCCGTGGTGCGAGCGGATGAGCAGCGGCTGCGGATCGTAATCGCTGATGCAGCCGATGGCCGCCGTGCCGTGCATCTCCTCAAAAATATGCTCGAATTTGGTGCGGAACGGTGAGTTCTCGATCGAATGGATCTGCCGCTGCAGCCCGAGTTCCGGGTCGTAGGCAGCCATGCCGGCGCGGCGCGTTCCCAGATGGGAATGGTAATCCGTACCGAAGAACACGTCGAGCATGCAGTCCCGCCGCGAAGTAATGCCGAAGAAACCGCCCATGTGCCGTCTGTCCCTCTCAGGCGAAGAACAGCTTCGAGAGCGTCATCGGATCGATGTACTCGCCGTCCTTGTAGACGCGCATGTTGCCGGAGGCGATCTCGTCGATCAGCATGACGCGGCCGTCCTTGTCATAGCCGAACTCAAACTTGATGTCGTAGAGCGTGAGGCCGCGCGCCGTCATCTCGTCGGCGACGATCTTCGTGATCCTCTTCGTCATTTCCTTGATGTCCTCATACTGCTCGTCGGTCATGACGCCCAGCGTGATAAGGCCCTCCTTCGTCACGAGCGGATCGCCCTTGGCGTCGTTCTTGAAGGTCATCTCCACGTAGGCGGGCAGATCGGCGCCTTCCTCGATGTAATCGCTGTAGCGGCGGTAGAAGCTGCCGACCGCCTTGTAGCGGCAGATGACCTCGAGGCCGTGGCCGAAGACCTTGGCCGGAAGGACCTCCATCGTGGTGTCGTCGAGATTCGCCTTCACGTAGTGGGTACGGATGCCGGCGGCGTTCATGCGTTCAAAGAAATAGACGGACATGCGCAGATTGACGTCGCCGACGCCGTCGATCGTCAGGCCGACCTCGTTCATGCCCGGATCAAAGACGCCGTCCTTGCCGGTGCAGTCGTCCTTGAACTTCAGAAGATAATTCCCGTTGTCGAGAGCGTAAACGTTTTTTGTTTTCCCGGTGTACACGAGTTTCATGGCAGATTCTCCTTCGTTTATGAAAATAATTTTGAATCAAACGTTGAATTCGGCCGCGATCGCCGCGTCCTTTGCGCGCACCGCGTCGGCGTCCGCGCGGCGCTTCGCCTCCAGCTTTTCGGCGAGGACCCCGTCGCTCAGCGCGAGGATCTCGCAGGAAAGCAAAGCGGCATTGACAGCGCCGTCTATCGCTACTGCAGCCACCGGGATCCCGGAGGGCATCTGTACCGTAGACAACAGCGCGTCAACGCCGTCGAGCGTATTCCCTTTGCAGGGGATGCCGATCACCGGCAGCGTCGTCCGTGCGGCGACGGCGCCGGCCAGATGGGCCGCCATGCCGGCGGCGGCGATCAGGACGCCGAAGCCGCGGCTGCGGGCGGCGGCGGCAAACTCGGCCGCCTCGTCGGGCGTGCGGTGCGCGGAGTACACGTGTACCTCAAACGGCACCTCCAGCGCGCGCAGCGTATCGATCGCCCGGGACACAACGGGCAGGTCCGAGGCGCTGCCCATGATAATTCCGACTTTCTTCACGTGAATACCAAGCCTTTCTTTGGATGAAGAGGGATGGAACAGAAAAAAGGGTGCACTTATCCAACTTTCTCAATAAGCGCGCCCAGACGGTCGGCAACCGTATCAGCTCTCTGTTTCCCTGTGGTAACCCACTGATCCGTCAGTCACAGAGGCCCTTTTCTTTTCCGCCCCTATCATACCATATTCCCGCGCCGTTGTCAAGGCAATTTCTGAAAATTCCGCCGCGTGCCGACGCACTTCGCGCGCGTCGGACAAAATCTCCTCTTGCACTTTGCGCGCAGATGTGGTATACTATAGGTAACGGACGCGGAAAGGAGGGATCTCTCTGGCGGATGCGAAAAAAACGAACCGCAAGCTCATCGCGCAGAACCGCAAGGCCTATCACGATTACTTTGTGGACGAAAAATACGAAGCCGGGATCGCCCTCTTCGGCACGGAGGTCAAAAGCCTGCGCGCCGGGCAGGTGAATCTGAAGGATTCCTACTGCGAGATCCGCGCGGGAGAGCTGTGGGCCACCGGCATCCACATCTCGCCCTACGAGCACGGGAACATCTACAACCGGGAGCCGCTGCGCGAGAAAAAGCTGCTGATGCACCGGCGGGAGATCCTCAAGCTGGGCGCGCTGGTCGCGCGCGACGGCTACACGCTCGTGCCGCTGTCGCTGTATTTCGCAGGCTCCTGCGTCAAGGTCGAGCTGGGGCTCTGCCGCGGCAAGAAGCTCTACGACAAGCGGGAGACGGCGGCAAAGAAGCAGGCCGGCCGCGACATCGAACGGGCCATGAAGCAAAATCGGCGCGACTGACGCCGCACTATGGGGGTGTAAAGGTTTCGACGGGGATTCTGAGGCGTGATAAGCGGGTAGAGGTCGGAGAACCTCTCAAATCATCTCCAAAAACAATTAAACGCCAACAACACTGAACTGGCAGCTGCCTAAGGGCAGTATGCGGCTGTAAGCCGCTCGTCTCCGGCGTGAGGGCTGCGGCTCGCCGTGAGGCGTAAAATCAGCAGCGAACGTGAACCGTGAGTTTGCTTTTGCAGCGGTCATGCATCAAAAAGCTACCGCGCGGCGGAGCCTGAATACCGGCGCCGCGGCCGGGAAGCACAAAAGATATTCTGCACCCGGAGAAAGTCACGTCAAGGGGTTTTCGGACGTGGGTTCGATTCCCACCATCTCCACCAACAGAAAAGGGACGGTCTATGACCGTCCCTTTTCTGTTGGCGCAGATCGCCGCGGAAACGGACCCCATCCCCATGGCGCAAAGCGCCATGGGGATGTAAGGCGCGGCGTATACTGTGCTGGGCCTTCGCCTGTCTTCCCGCCGCGCCGGGGTTCGATTCCGCGGCGGTCTGCGGCGGCTGGAAGCGATGAAAGGCGCGGCGCGGGCTGTGCGGCGTTCCCGCTTCCCTTCCCGCCGCGCCGGGGTTCGATTCCGCGGCGGTCTGCGGCGGCTGGAAGCGATGAAAGGCGCGGCGCGGGCTGTGCGGCGTTCCCGCTTCCCTTCCCGCCGCGCCGGGGTTCGGTTCCGCGGCGGTCTGTGGCGGCTGGAAGCGATGGAAGCCACGGCGCGGGCTGTGCAGGGTCTTCGCTTCCCTTCCCGCCGCCCCGGGAGCCGGTTCCGCGGCGGTCTGCGGCGGCTGATAATTCCGGCTCCCTGCGGGGGCGCTGCCCCCGCGCCCCCGGTCGCTCCCTTTCCCCCGCGACAGGCCCGCCCCAAGAGGCTTCATAGTACACGGACGGAGAGAAAACAGATCATGGCTTCGGCGTTTGCGTGCGAGAAGCCGAAGAGAGCACCGCAGGCGTCATGGAAGCAGCCGAAAGCAATGCACGCAGGACAGCTCACGTTTCCGTTGATGCACTGTGCAAGCCCCGCCACTGCCTCCGCCCGTCGGCCAGTCCCGCATCCCCAATCGGAAAAACCCGCCGGTTTTCCAATTGATTCTCCGCCGGAGTTCTGCTATACTATAGACAGATCAGCAAACCAGGGAGGATCAAACCATGAATGGAACCTACACACTGAACGATCTGGCGATGATGACCGGCTTCACCACCCGCACGCTGCGAAATTATCTGTCCCAGGGGCTCCTGAAAGGAGAGAAGACGGGCGGCGCGTGGCAGTTCACGGCCGAAGAGATCGAACGTTTCTTTGAAGAGCCGTTCGTAAAGGAGGGCGTGCGGATCAAGCGCAGCGGCGTGATCTTTGATTTCCTGTCGGGCGGCAGCCGAAAAGAACCCCGGACCTGCGTGATCCTGGACGCGCCCGCCACCCGCCAGAAGGGCGCGAGAATCTCGTCGTTCTTCTGCGAACAGATGAAAGCCGTCTCCGATCTCACCTTCACCTTCGACTGGAATCACGATCACTGCCGCGTGATCCTCTGCGGCGCCGCCGCGCCGGCGGCACAGCTGCTGGCGGCGTATCACGCCGCGTCCTTCGACGACTGACCGCACCCGCCGCACAAACGAAAAAGCCCGGCCTCCCGGGCTTTTTCGTTTTACCGGATCCCTGCGACGGTGGCAAGGACTGTCTGCGCGTAGAGGCGCGCCATGTAGTCGTTCGGATGGTTGATGTTGTTGCCGGTATAGTCGCAGAAGCGCTTCCGTTCGAGCAGCGCCAGGCTCATCGACGTCATCGGCGAGACCGCGCAGGCGGCGCCCGCCGCGCGGTATTCCGCCGCGAGCTCATACAGCATCGGCTCAAAGCGCGCCTGATTGCCGTACCAGCCGTTGATCGCCGCCGGATTCGGCACCATCGTCGCCAGAAGCAGCAGCGACGCCGCCGGCGTCTGCGCCAGTACGCGGTCGGCCACCTGCCGCACCAGCCCCCGCTCGGCCGCCTCGTCGTTTCGCCCGTCGTTCATGCCGAACCCGTAAAGGAAGAAGTCGCAGCCGTACCGGTCGAGGAACGGACGCACGTACTCGTCGTAGCGGTCGACGCCGTGCCGCGCGCTCCAGCCGCCGACGGAGGGGTTGACGTAGGTGATCGTGCCCCGCCCGCCGAAGACGACGGGCGCCTCCGGCACGCGCAGCGTGGACGGCAGTCCCGGCTGCACGAAGCGCACGGTATAGCCGAAGCGCTTTGCGAGCGCGAAGGTGAACATCTGCGGCCAGATCGGCGTCCCCGGCGCCTCGCCGGTGCGGCCGGAGGCCGAGGCGCCGTTCGTGATGCTGTCCCCGAAAAAGACGAGCGTCACGTCCCCGCCGTGCGTCAGCTTTTCCAAAAGAGGCGCAAAGACCGCGCTCTCGTCCGCGGGGACCGGGAGGCGGCGGGCGGGCGCGTGCGTATAGGTGACGAAGACCTGATAATGATAGATCGCCTCGCTGAAGTAGGTCTGCGTGGGCACGCCGCCGCGCCGCGTCACCAGCTCGATGGCGGAGGCGCTGTTTTTGGAGTAATAGAGCGCCTCCGGGATCGCGGTCATGCGCGAGGCGGCGGGGCGGAGGAGGAACCCGTCCCGGCATTCGTAATCGCGTCCGGGCTCGTATTCCGTCCGCAGATCCTGCGAGCGGACGGAGACGATGCGCACGGGGTCGTAAAGAAGCGGCGTGCGCCCCTCGTCCCCGATGAACATCACGGATTCGTGATACGCCGTGCGGCCGCGCCAGATCGGCGTCATCCAGGTGTCAAGATCGAATTGGTCAAGCGATGCCTGTGTCAGTTTCATCGTATCCTCCGTCCGGGGACAGCCCCGGCGCATTTCGTGCATGATCCGTCAGTCGTCCGCGAGGCGGACGCCGGCGGTAAAGCGTCCCGGCCTCACAATAGCCGACAGCGTCCCGGCCGGCTGCCCGCGCAGCGTGACGCGGGAAAACGTCACGCCCTCGACGGGCGCGCCCGCCGCCTGTCCGGACAGCTGGCTCCTCGCGCTGCCGCTCACGCGGGCGTTGATGTTTCTCAGCGTCACGTCGTGGATGCCGCCGCATTCGTCCACGCGGGTGCGGATCATGAAGAGCTGGCTCGTGCGCGAGGGCTTCATCTCCGTCCAGCGCGCGCGCAGCCCCTCGACGTCGATGCCGTCGTAGGTGATGCCGCGCACCGTCCCCGTCCCGTTCGTCACCGTAATGTCCATGGCCGTCATCGCCGTATAGACAACGCAGTCCGCGAAGAGCACGTCGCTCGTCTCCATGTGCGCGCCCCAGCCGATCTTGAGCGCGCTCGAGAGCGTCCAGGTCAGGCAGCCGCGGACGGTGATGCGGCGGCAGTCCAGCCCGACGAGCGTACCCATCCACCGCTCGCTCGTATTGAGGAAGGCGTCGGTCGAATAGGTCTTGACGGAGATCGGATCGTCGGCGCTGCAGGCAAGCAGGTTCGAGAGCGTCACGTCGGAGGAGCCGATGATGTCGACGGCGTCGTTCTCCGAGGCGTAGTTCGACGTCTCGTTCAGATGCTTGGTGCCGCGGAGCGTCACGTTTTCGCAGCTGATGATCATCGTCGACCAGTGCGGGCTCTCGCGGAGCGTGATGCCCTCCATCGAGAAGCCGTTCACCGCCACCGGATGCAGATGCGTGGCGAGGCGGTGCTCCACGATCAGCTCGTTGCCGCGCGCGTCGATGATGCCGCGCCCGTAGAGGCGGATGTCCTCGTGCTGCTGCGTCTTGTCCGTCGTCAGCATGAAATGGCCGGGCATGCCGTGCACGTCGCCGATCAGCGCGTTGTCGCTGGAGGAGCGCTTGTAATCCTCTGGCAGGGAGGCAAGATCCTCGCTGAGGCGGAGCACCGCGCCCGGCGCGAGATACCACGCGACGTGCGAGCGCATCCAGAGCTGCGTGACCGAGTAGACGCCGTCCGGGATGTAGACGGTGCCGCCGCCGGCGGAGAAGGCGTCGTCCACGGCGCGCTGGATCGCCCCAGTCGCGTCGAGCGCGCCCGACGGATCCGCCCCGTACGGCGGCAGCGTCACGCAGTAGACGCCCGCGCCGTGCGGATCGGGAACGTCCGTCTCCGGCTCGTCCGCGGCCAGAATGATCCGCCGGCGGTCGTCCGCGGTGAGGATCAGAAACTCTGCCCCGTCCATATGGAAGGAGACGGTGCTTCCGTTCACGGTCACGTCGTACCCGCTCTTCAGCGGACTGACGGTGCAGGCGGCGACGGGTCCGTCAAAGGTGACGGAGACGTCTGCCGCGCCCCCGAGGGAGAAGGAGCACCAGTCGTACTCCCGCGAGCCCTCGATCAGCGGCACGCGGCGGCCGTTGACCGTGACGGTCACGCCGTCGACAACCGCGTAGCAGGCGGGCACGGGATAGACGGTCAGCACGCCGTCGGTAAAAGGCGCGTGCGCCGCGTCGTGCTCGACGCGGAGACCGTCCCATGAATAGAGGATGTCGGTATCGGCCGGGACCAGCACGCCGGACGGCGTGAGAAAGCGCGCGATGAATTCGTCCACGGCGCGCACGAGCATCGCGTCGCCGGTCGCGGCGATGACGATGCGCTGTCCGACGGCGCGGATCGCGTAGGACTGCCCCGTGAGCGCGGCGCGCACCGCGGCGCTCTCCGCGCGGTTCGTCTCGCCGACGAGGATCTCCGGCGCGTCGGCGGGCGGCTCCGCCCCCGGCGCCAGATAGTCCTCGCTGATGCGCGGCGCGCCGCCGCAGATCTCGCGGAAGGCGTTCCGGAGCCGCACCGTCTGTTCATAAGCGGCGCTGGAGGAGGAGACCTTCTCGGAACGGATCAGCGTGTACGCGCTCCCGCCGTCCGTCCAGACGGCGAGCGGCGCCGCCGTCTCCGTGGCGCTCTCCGTGCTTTCTGTGCTTTCCGTGCGCGCCGCCGGCGGCGCGTCCGGCGAGCAGGCGGCAAGCAAAAGCAGCGCCGCCGCGCCGAGGAGGAACCGATTGAGTGCTTTCATGTTCGCGTCCTTTGCTTTCTCTTACGTCAGTTTCCGGCGCGGATCACCTTGATCGCCTTGTTCAGGTTGGCCTGCGCGGCAGTGCCGAGCTTTTTGTAGGCGGAGATATAGGCGCCCTCCTTGGCGGGAGCGTTCTTGGTGAGCACATTGAAGATATCACTGGTGTACGAGGGGAACTCATGCACCAGATCCTTATGGATGCCCGCAAGGATGATGTCGATGACCTGCCCGGAGGCCGCGTCGCGGGAATACTTGAATTTCAGCGCCGTATCCAGGAAGATATCGGTGACGCTGCGGTAGCTTTCCGCGCCGAGCGCCTCCAGCACCGCGCCGATCAGCGCGTAGCGATCCGTCTCCAGCGTCGTGAGCACGCAGGCACAGGCAGAGGAGTTGTGGCAGAGCGTCACGTACTCCTTCTGATTCTCGTCATACTTCGGATACGGCAGCACGCCGTAGTCGTCCGTCATTTCCCGGAAGGCGCTGCTCGTGATGATGTCGAAGCGGCCGGGGAAGAAGAGCACGCGTCCCTCGGTGAAGACCGCGCCCGCTTCGCTGATTTTCGAGCCGGAGATCAGCGCGCACGGCTGGCTCGCCATGTGGTATAGTCGCTGCGAGACGTCGAAAATGTGCTCGTTGCCCATGTCGAGCACAACCGAGCCGTCCTCCGCGCGGGAATAGGTCGTGATCGCAAACGCCTCGGCGACCTGGCACATCTGCTCCTCAAAGGTGGAGGCGATCACATAGCCGACGGTGTCCTCGACGTCGGTCTTTCCGTTGCCGTTCGCGTCCTTGTACGCGCCCTGCGCCCGCTCCAGCATCCGGTCATACGTCCAGCTGCCGTCGAGCACGTAGCCGTAGGGCTCCTCGGCGTCGCCGTAGAGGCTCTCGTACAGATTCTTGTTGTAATAGAACGCGCCGGTGCGGTAATAGTTCAGCAGCATGAAGTCGCCGATCAGGTAGCGGCGCTCCGCGCCGGTCAGCGAGACGTTCTCCATCGCGTTCTGCCACCAGTACGGCTGCTCCAGATCGAGATACGGCAGCGCGCGCAGATCCAGCATGAGGTTGTCCATGCCCTGCGTGACGGTCGAGTTGTTCGTCGTCAGGATGACGTCCCATTCGTTCAGTCCGGCGGCGGCCGCCTGCCGGATGGCGGCGACCACGTCGGCGATGGCGGAGCTGATCGAGCGGATATAGTCAAACTCGACGTGCAGCCGCTCCTGCACCTTCACGTTGCGGTCCCAGATCGCGTCGGTCACGATGTCGCCCACGTTGTCGGTGCCGTACACGCTGTGCCGTTCCAGCGAATCGCGGTAGTACAGGTGCGCCGCCGCGCCGTCGAAGTCGAGATCGTCGGGCAGATTGTCCCGGTAGGCGGCGCGCCCACTCGGCGCGGCCTCCGTCTGCGGCGGCTCCGTGTCGACGGAGACGGGCGCGCCGCTCGCCGCGTCCGTCGTGGCAGGCGCGTCGTCCGGCTTTGCCGCGCAGCCGGCGGCCGCGCCGAGCAGCATGAGCGCGCTGAGCAGTCCTGCGGCCAAACGATAGAAAGATTGCATCGTTGTTCCTCCAATTCGTGTTGACAAATCCGGATTGTGTGCTATAATGGTTTTGCTTTTATTTAATTGTATCATAGAATCCATGCAAAAATATCGCACAGTACCGTTAAAACATAGCACTATCCGGCATATCGCGAAAGGAGCGTACACAAAATGAAGGAACGTATCGGCGTTCATGAGCATCAGCGCGGCAGCGTCTGGTACGACAATTCCGGCGATGCGCTCCGCATCCAGCGCTCCGTGCACACCGCCGTCGATCCCTTCACCATGCCGCGCTTCCATATGCACAACACCTACGAGGTGCACGTCGCGCTGAGCGGCGTGATGCGGCTCGAATGCGGCACGCAGCGCGCCACGCTGACCGCGCCCTATCTGGCCGTTCACCGCCCATACATGCCGCACCGGACCGTCACCGCGGATCCCACCGTCCCCTACCGCCGTTTCATTCTGAATTTTTCTGAGGAATACCTCTCACGCGCCCTTGCCTGGGCGCCGGAGCTGCGCGCGCTCTTCGGCTGCGCCTTCTTTGCCGTCGAGCTGCCCGAGTCCGCGGGCGAGGCGATCCGCCGCAGGCTGGAGGAGGCGTATGCGATGTTCACCGTCGAGCGGGAGGGCGGCTGCAAGCTGGCCATCGCGCTCGCGCTGGAGGAGATCGCGGCGGTTTTGCCCGCGTCGAGCGTCGTCGCCGCCGACGGCGGCACCGGCGAGCTGGACGAGGTGATCCGTTATCTGACGGCGCACATCGACGAGAAGCTGCGCTGCGCGTCGGTCGCCTCGCACTTTTACATCAGCGAGTCGAAACTGTCCAAGGATTTCAAGCGGACCTTCGGGCTGGCGTTCAATCAGTACCTGATGCAGCTCCGCGTGAAAACGGCCAAGGACATGCTGACGCGCGGCGCCAGCGGAGCTGCGACCTCGCGCGCCTGCGGCTTCACCTCACCGAGCTATTTCATCCGCGTCTTCAAAAGCTATACCGGACAGACGCCCGCCGCCTACGCCGAGGCCAGCCGCAGATAGGCGTTCCCGCCGGCCGCGCCGCCGCTGCGGGCGCGATTGCCGCGTCCGGCGGCTCAGAGACCCAGCGTATCCGTGAAATAGGCGTTCGTGTAGGCGCGGCGGCCGGCAAAGTCCTCCACGGTGATGCGGAAATAGCCGTCCTCCGCGTAAAGCTGGAAGGTCGCCTCCGTCAGCGGCGCGTCGGACGCGCGCGCGATACCGGCGCGGCGCAGGCCGCGCATCACGCGGATCTCCCGCGCGCCCTCCGTCGTGACGGTCACCTTGCCGTCCTCGACGTAAAGATCGCGGATCACCGGCCCCTCGGAGCAGTAGAATTCGCCGCGCTCAAGGGCGCTTGTCACCTCGCGGTACGCAAGGCGCGGCGCGCGGATCATCGTCCAGCCGCCGAAGAGATCCTTCGCGCTGTGCGTATCGTCCGTGCAGAGGCAAAAAATACGCTGTCCGGCACGGAGCAGATCGTCGTAGACGCGCTCGTTGTGCTCGTCGTAGCCCATCGCGAGGCAGGAGCTGTTCGTCATCTCCATCGCGTTCATGCCGCGGTAGCGGATGTATTCGGGATAACTCTCCTGCGACCAGGTCGGGTGGTTGTAGGTCACAAAGAAGCCCTTTTCGCGGCTGATGCGGATGAATTCGTTGACGCACTCGCCGCTGTAGGTGCGCACGAAATCCGGCAGGCTCTCGTCGAACTGTACGCGGTCGCGGTAGCCTTTCGCGTTGCCGAACTGATACGCCGAGCGGTGCCAGCAGGGCTGCGTCACGTTGTCCGGCTCCAGCGCGATCATGCAGAGGTGGCAGGTCTTGCGCCGCGGCCCGACGGGCTGCTCGCTTGCAGTCTGGGTAATCTCCACCTCAAAGGAATTGAGCGGCAGGAAATTCTCGTCGGCGAGCTCCGGATGCGGGATCAGGATGTCGTGGTCAGTGAAGGCGACGATGGCGTAGCCTTCCTTTTTATAGAGCTCCTTCAGCTCCTCGACGGTGAATTTTCCGTCGGAGAAGGTGGAGTGGGTGTGCAGATTTGCTTTGTAGTCGTTGCCCGAGGCGGGCAGAAGATCGATGCGCATGGCGTGCTCCTTCCATCGTTTGAATTCCTACTTATTATACCGCCGCGCGGCGGACAAATCAAGCGAAATCTCCTTTTTTATGGACAAAATGCCGTCCGCACAGGAAATCCCCGGCGGCACGCAGCCGCCGGGGATTTTTTTATTTTCTGAGAATCCGCGTCAGGCGCCGCCTGCATTCCAGCATCGCCCGGCCGGTGTGATAGATCGCCTTCCACGGATTGCCCAGGTCTGCCGCGATCGGCACGCCGTCCTGCGTGAGCAGCTGGCGCCACTCGCCGCTTCGCGGCTCGATGAAATACGCACGGTCAAACTGCCACGTTTTCCAGAAGGCGTCGAAATATTTTTCGTCGCCGGTCCGCGGTGGAGACCGTCGCGGTAGACGCCGCCGCGCGCATGGTCAAAGCCGTAGGCAAGCGCGTGGTCGTCGAAGCGGCGGATCAGCGCCGGCAGCGCCGCGAGCGGCGGCCGGTGATCGGCGCCCTGCATCAGCAGAACCGCGCCGCTCTTCTCATAGCGGGCGAGCGACTCGTATTTGGCGTCGATCCGCGCGGCGAAATCGTCATAGTCCTCCGTGAACGGATGATAGTAGCCGCTCGTCAGATCGGCCATCAGCACGCGCGAGCCGTCCGGCGCCTCCCAGACCGACTCCGCCGCCGTGCGGTCCGCTCCGTTCCAGATGCCGCGCCAGCCGACGAAATACTTCATGCCGAAGCCGCGTATCAGCGCCGGCAGCGCCGCGATGTGCCCCACCGAATCACACAGATAGGAGGCCGGCATCGCGTCGCCGTATGCCTCGGCGCGCGCGGCCGAGCAGCAGATTGCGGATATGTGTCTCGCCGCTGACGAGAAACTCCTCCGGCTGGACGTACCACGGGCCGACGACGAGCTTCCCCGCCCGCACCAGCGCCTCGACGCGCGCCCGGTCCTCCGGGCAGAGCGCGAGATACCCGTCGACGGCGTCGACCTGACCGTCGAACTGGAACGAGGTGTATTCCGCGTCCGTTTCCAGGATCGCAAGCAGCTTCTTCATGAGGGGGATCAGCGTGATCCGGTACTGCTCATAGGGGAGATACCAGGCGGGATCCCAGTGCACGTGGGAAACCAGATGGATTTTTTCATGCGCACCTCCGGATGGTTGATGGATTTATTATAAAACCCGCGCGGCGGCGGCGTCCATTCACAATCTGCCGGATTTGTCTCATTCGTCGGTGATTTTTTCCCGTCAGTGCGAGGCGCTCGAGGCGGCGGCCGAGGCGGAGATGACGGCGACCATCGCCGCCTGCTGCGCGGCGATCATGGCGACCGCCGCGGTCTGCTGCGCGGCCTGCGCGGCCACCCCGGCCTCCGAGGCGGCCGGGGCGTAGCAGTCCGCGACCAGCATCGCCGCATGCATCGCGCGTGTGCGCGCGTCGATGCCGAGCACGCCGTAGCCCTTCTGCCCGCGCAGCCACTCGGAAACCCCGACGATCTCCTCCGCCGCCGTCTCTGGGGACACGCCGAGCACGGACAGCGCCGCCAGCACTGCCAGCTCGTGGTATTTTCCGTATTTGCCGCCGTGCGCGCGGATCGCGTCGTAGAGCGCGAGCATTTTCGCCGTTTTCTCCTGCGGCGCGCCCGGCGCGAGGGCGAGCACGTGCGTGGCGGACTGCACGCTGTTGCCGCTCGAGAAGCGCGTCTTCAGCGCGCGGTAGCAGATCTCCATCTCCTCGAGCAGCGCGTCGTCGCTCTTTTCCGAGCGCGCGCAAAGCATGGCGAACACCGTGTCCTCTGCGCTCGTCAAAAGCGGATGCTCCTTCTTCATGCGTTCGTAGAGCACGCGGGCGCGCGCGGCCGTCTCCCCGACGGAGCCCTCCGGCTGCAGCTCGGAAAGGATCAGCGCTGCCAGCGCCAGATACTGCGCGCCCATAAAATATTCCTTCAGCACCGCGTAGATCTCCGTGACGCGCGCCATCCGCGCCGCCGGATCGGGCGCGAGCGACAATAGACAGATCGCGGGCGCGGAGACGCTGCCGCGGAAATTCGAGAAAACGCCGGTCTTCTCCTTCAGACACGTCCGCGCCGCCTCGAGCCGCGCCGCGTCCGGCGTCGCGCCGCGCGCGCAGAAGATGTTGGCACAGATCGGATAGATGAGATGATTTTCCCAGCGCAGCACGTCCTTCACGGCGTCGCGGCTGCGGATAAAGCGTTCGCTCAGGGCAGCGAGTGTTTCGTTCATGGTATAATCTCCTTTACAGATGCAGCGCGTATCCGCCTGCGACGCCCAGCGCGGCGCAGAGGCAGAGCACGGCGATCGGATGCAGCTTGATTCTGAAAATCAGCAGAAGGGACACGGCGAGGATGCCGGCGCTCAGCCAGAGGGCCGGATCGTCCCAGCGCACCGCCGACAGCCCGGCGGGAAAGAAGACCGTCGCCGCCGACGCGGCCAGCGCCGACGCGATCAGCCCGACGACGGCGGGACGCAGGCCCGAGAGGCAGCCCTCGACCCACCGGCTTTTCCGGAAGCGGTCAACGGCGCGCGCGACCAGCAGGATCACCAGAAACGACGGCAGCACGACGCCGAGCGTGGCGCATAGCGCGCCGGCCAGGCCGGCCGTGCGCACGCCGACGTAGGTGGCGATGTTGACCGCGAAGGGGCCGGGCGTCGATTCGCTGACGGCGATGAAATCGAGCAGTTCCTCCGCCGTCAGCCAGCCGCGGGCGGCGACCGCCTGCCGGATCAGCGGCAGCATCGCGTAGCCGCCGCCGAAGGTGAAGGCGCCGATGGTGAAAAAGGTGAAAAACAGCTCCCAGAAGATCATTTCTGCCGCCTCCCCGCCGCCCAGGCAGCGGCGCAGCCGCACAGCGCGCAGCCGATCAGCACCGCGATCACCGGCACGTCAAGCAGCGCGCACAGGGCAAAGGACGCGCCCATAAGAACGCAGGACAGCGCGTCCTTCGGGCACTGGCGGTACAGACGCACCGCCGCGCGCAGGATCAGCGCCAGCACCCCCGCCTTGACGCCGAGAAACGCATAGCGCACCGCACGCACCGCCGCAAACCGTCCGAGCGCCGCGGACAGAAACAGAATGATGAAAAACGACGGCAGGATCACGCCGAGCGTCGCCAGAAGCGCGCCGGCAAAGCCGCCCACCCGCCAGCCGACGTAGGTCGCGGCGTTGACGGCGATCGGCCCCGGCGTCGATTCCGCGACGGCGACGACGTCGAGCAGTTCCGCCTCGCCGATCCAGCCCCGGCGCTCTGCCGCCTCGCGCTGGATCAGCGGAATCATGGCGTAGCCGCCGCCGAAGGTGAAGGCGCCGATCCGGAAAAAAGTAAAAAACAGCTCGCCGGCGAGTTTTGCGCTGCAGTGCGGCATGCGATTCCCTCCCCAATATGATGCTGCGTCTATTATACATGCTTCGGGAGAAGAAATCAAGACGCGCCGGCCTCCCGCGATGAGAATTTACATTCCCCCTCTTTACATGCCCCGCGGAATGATTTATAATATAGATAATTACGTCAGGCCGCTCCCGGCCGGAAATGGGTGATATCATATGGAACTCGGAACCGGAACCAAATGCGTGCAGGCCGGCTATTCGCCGAAAACGGGCGAGCCGCGCGTCCTGCCCATCGTGCAGAGCACGACCTTCAAATATGACACGAGCGAGGCCATGGGCAAGCTCTTTGATCTCCAGGAGAGCGGCTATTTCTATACCCGCCTCGCCAATCCGACCTCCGACGCCGTCGCGGCCAAGCTGTGCGCGCTGGAGGGCGGCACGGCGGCCATGCTGCTCTCGTCCGGCCAGGCGGCCAACTTCTTCGCCGTCTTCAACCTCGCCTCCGCCGGCGATCACGTCGTCGCCTCCGCGGCGATCTACGGCGGCACCTACAACCTCTTCTCCGTCACGATGAAGCGCATGGGCATCGATTTCACCTTCGTCAGCCCCGACTGCACCGAGGAGGAGCTTGCCGCCGCCTTCCGTCCCAACACCAAGGCCCTCTTCGGCGAGACGATCGCCAACCCGGCGCTTGCCGTGCTCGACATCGAGCTGTTCGCGCGCGTCGCGCACGCACACGGCGTGCCGCTGATCGTGGACAACACCTTCGCCACGCCGGTCAACTGCCGTCCGATCGAATGGGGCGCGGACATCGTCACCCATTCGACGACGAAATATCTCGACGGCCACGCCACCTCCGTCGGCGGCGCGATCATCGACGGCGGCCAGTTCGACTGGATGGCGCACGCCGACAAATTCCCCGGCCTGACGACGCCGGACGAAAGCTATCACGGCATCGTCTACGCGAAGCAGTTCGGCCAGGGCGGCGCCTACATCAACAAGTGCGTCGCGCAGCTGATGCGCGATTTCGGCTCCACGCCCTCGCCCTTCAACGCCTTTCTGCTCAATCTGGGTATCGAATCGCTGCACGTGCGCATGCCGCAGCACTGCCGCAACGCACAGGCCGTGGCGGAATATCTGGCAAAGCACCCGAAGGTCGCCTGGGTGCAGTACTGCGGCCTGCCGGGCGATAAATACTATGAGCGCGGACAGAAGTATCTGCCGAACGGCTCCTGCGGCGTCCTCTCCTTCGGCGTAAAGGGCGGCCGCGCCGCGGCGGAGAAATTCATGAAGAATCTGCGTCTCGCCGCCATCGTGACGCACGTCGCCGACGCGCGTACCTGCATCCTGCATCCCGCCTCCTCCACGCACCGGCAGATGACCGACGAGGAACTGCTCGCCTGCGGCGTTGCGCCGGATCTGATGCGTCTCAGCGTCGGCATCGAGGACGTCGAGGACATCATCGCCGACATCCGTTCGGCACTCGAGTGCATTTAAGGCATTCGTCGAACGCCGAACGGAGCAGAATTTCAAGAGGATCCCCCTGCGGGATCCTCTTTTTTGGGGCAGAATTCAAAGAAAACGCGCGTCCCGTATCGACAACGACGCGCGAACATGTTATAATGTAAGAAAAAGGCGGGATAATCAGGCGGAAACGGTGAGTGAGGGATATGGATACGATCACCTTCAAAAAAATCTGGGAGGACGAGCGCTGCTTCGAGATCGAGATTGCCGCGCACACCGAATGCGTCGGCGCGAAGACAACATGCTATACGGATGCAGAAACGCTCCGCCGGCACACCTGCTGCTTCTATGTGTTATCGGAGCTGGGTGCGCTGAATCGTTTCGGCAGCCGACTTTCCGCCCTGCTGCAGCGCGGCGTCGGCCAGACCGCCGCACTGGAATGAAGAAGCATAAGGAGGTGCTGACATGTCTGGAATTGCCCAAATCACGGTTTCGCTCATTGGTCCGACGTCGGTCTGGGCTCTGTTGTGCACGTTGGAACGGCACGGCTGGCGCATGCGGGACCGGAGCGGTCTCGTTCACATCGCACCGCTCCATGACGGCGATTCGTACCACTGGGAAGAAAAAGAGCTGTCAAGAAACGCGCTGAAATCGCTGATTCAGCAAAAAGAACGTGAAAATGAACAGACGGCAATGGTCCTCTGGCACAATTCCACGGGCGTGGGCGTGACCTTTCTGGCATCCTGCCCGACGGAGGTCTGCTTTTTGCTCGACTGTCACCGCGTAAAGATAAAGGACCGGCGGGGAATTGTCACGACGGACGTAAACTGGTATGTTCAGAATCTGTTGTGGAAGCTGGGCAGAAGTAACACCATTACACACTTTGAATTTGAGGAATTCTGACCTGGGGGTGCGGGGGTCTTCGGCCCCGCAGATTCCAAAATATACCCTTCCCCAAAATACCATTCCCCAGCGCTACGCGCGGGGGAAGGTGGCCGCGCCGGCGGCCGGATGGGGGCGGCAAGGGTAGCGCCGACGGGCGTTGTCTGGGAATAAAAAGAAAAGGGATGGACAAAGGCCATCCCTCTTCTTTTTTGCTCCAATTTTGATTTGGTTGTGTCGTTTCCTTGCTGTCGTTGTTTGCTTTTCAGCCGGATCCCCTCATAGGCATTCCTCCTTTTTTGACTTCGGGCATAAGAAACGGCCGGCGGTTTTCCGTCGGTCTTGCCTGTGCCATGCAAAAAGCGCGTGCAGCTACCAAATATTTAGTTCATAGAGCAACGCCTCTGAGCATAACGGCTCAGAGGCGTTGTTTTAGTTCTTTTTCAATTCACTTTGGATATCCGTCATCACGTCGGCAAGAGTGATCTGTCTCATCTCGTCTTCCATGCGCTTTTGAACTCTATCCAGTTTTGAGTCCATCGCCTTATGGATGTTTCTTCCTATCGGACATTTCGGATTCGGATTCTCGTGAAAGTGGAACAGCCCGTCGTCATTTACGCTGTCAACGGCCTTGTAGACGTCATAGAAAGTGATCTGCTCAGGTGTTTTCGTCAGCGATATTCCGCTTCTGCCCTGACTGATGCTGATAAGCCCCGCCTCCTTTAGGCATCCCATAACGTTCCTGACTATCACGGGATTCACGCCTATGCTCCCCGCAAGAACGCTGCTGGTCACTTTTTCGTCTTCGCCCAGATAATCTACGACGGCAAGGAGATGGACTCCTATCGTAAACTTGCTCGAAATCTGCATATCATCGCCTCCTGCCTGTAATATACCACATTACAGGCAAAAAATCAATGAGTTTTGCAAGATTCGTTACTCGCTGACAACGCTGATACGCTCTTTGATATGCTTGCCGGACTCGATCTCATCGATCATGGCGATCGCGTAATCCGCATAGGAGATCACGCTTTCGCCCCTGCTGTTGAGGACCAGTTCTTCACCGCCGAGAATGTACTTTCCGGTCCTTTCGCCGTCGGCGCGAAAATCTCCCGCGGGACTGACGTAGGTCCAGTTCACATCATCAAACCTGCGGAGTTTCTCAAGCGCTTTGCCATGGCCGTTCACCACGGGCATTGCCGCTTCGGGGAAAGGCGTCACGTCAACAACGGTCTTCGTGTGCTCGGGATCAACGTAGAGGCTGCCCGCTCCGCCTACAACCAGAAGGCGTGTATTGCTGCCGGTGAGTGCTTTCGCCATGTGGACGGTAGCCGCCGGAATGAGATCGATGGCTTCGGGGGTCCAGTTGCCGTACGCGTCGACCACAGCGTCGAATCCGGCGAGATCTTCCCCTGTCAGATCAAAAAGATCCTTCACAATGACCTTCGGCGCCACGGTCTTGTTTTCTCCTCTGACGATGGCGGTAACGTCCATACCACGGTTTACCGCCTCCTCGACGATCAGCCTGCCCGCCTTCCCGTTTGCCGCTACAACTGCGATTTTCATGATTGAATCCTCCTTGAATTTGATTTGTTCTATCTTGTAACCGCATCGATTACAAGTACATTATAGCACCGCAAACCCTACTTGTCAATAGTTTTATTACAAGTTTTATAAAAAATCTGATGCGCGCGACGCCTATGCCCGTATACGCTCCGAGCTGCTGTCAGGAATTCCGGCATTTAAGTTAAATAACGCCAAAAGCGCGTGCAGTTATCAAATCACGTATCATATACAGATTCAGCGGCGGGAGCGATCCCGCCGCTGTGCGTTATACAGGTTCCTCTGTCATCTGACCGATCTGCCTGTAGAGATACTACTTCGACCGCAATCGCAAAAAATGAGCAACTGTTTCGCAAAAAGAGTTGCTTATCTCACCGCCCCCGATTATCCGCCCATTGATATCCGGGGGCTTTCATATATAATAGAAGCAGAAAAGCAACTCGGGTTGCCAAATACGAAAGACCGTCACCTTGAACAGCGGCTGCGAAATGCCGATCCTCGGGCTCGGTATGTTCAATCTTTCGTCCACGCAGGCCGAAAACTCCACCTACTGGGCGCTGAAGGCGGGCTTCCGCCTGATCGACACCGCCCGTATCTACGGCAACGAGGCGGCGGTTGGAAAAGGTCTTCGCCGTGCGATCGAGGAAGGCATCGTAAAGCGCGAGGACGTGTTTATCACGACGAAGATGTGGACGAGCGACTTTGACGACGGCGACGCCGCCGTCGACGCGTCGCTTGAGCGGCTCGGCGTGGACTATATCGACCTGATGATCCTGCATCACAGCCAGCCAAGAAACGACGTGGCGGCGTATCAGGCGCTGGAGCGCGCGGTGGAAGCAGGAAAACTGAAGTCAATAGGGCTTTCCAATTACTACGAGCCGGACGATTTCGACCGCCTTGTGAACGCGACGACGATCAGGCCCGCGCTGCTTCAGAACGAAACGCACCCCTATCATCAGAGCGGCGAAATGAAGGAGCACATCGCGCAGTACGGCACGGTGCTGGAAAGCTGGTTCCCGCTGGGCGGGCGCGGCAATACGCAGACACTGTTCAACGATCCGACGATCAGCGCGGTCGCAAAAGCGCACGGTAAGTCCTCCGCGCAGGTCATCATCCGCTGGCACTTGCAATCTGGCAATATCTGCATTCCCGGCTCGTCGAACGAACAGCACATCATTGAGGACTACGACGTGTGGGATTTTGAACTCAGCGAAGATGAAATGGCACGTATGACCGCGCTGGAAAAGGATCAGCGTTTTGCAGATTATTGATAAGGAGAAGACACCATGATTTTTGACAGAAACGATCAAAAGGAAGTCGTCGCTCTGCTCGGAGCGGGCAGCATGGGCACCGCGATCGTCAGACGGATCGCCGCGGGAAAAAAGCTCCTGCTCGGAGACATCAGCGAGAAGAACCTTGAAAAAGCATCACACGATTTTCAGTACGGCGGATACGACGCTGTGACGATGACCGTCAACGCGCTTGAAAAAGAAAGCGTTGAGGCGTTTGCCGCAAAAGCGGCGTCGCTCGGCGAAGTCAGGTATTTCATCGACACGGCGGGCGCGTCTCCCCACCAGACGGATCCGGCGCATATCCTGACCCTCGATATGGTCGGCACCGGCCGCGCCATCGACGTCTTCGGCAAGGTGATGGCGAAGGGCGGCGCGGGGCTCATTATTTCCAGTCAGACCGGGTATATGTATCCGATCCCCTACGAGACCGAACAGGAAATTTTGAACACGCCGACCGAAAAGCTGATGGATCTGCCGTTTATCAGGGAGATCGCGATGCAGAACTCCGGCCGGGCGTATATGATCGCAAAGCGGATCAATCACCTTCAGGTGATGAAAGCAGCGGCGACGAGCTGGAAGGAACGTCGCGCAAGGATCAATACGATCAGCCCGGGCGTGATCGTCACACCGCTCGCTTACGATGAATTCGCGGCGGCGGGCGAAGGATATCAGAGTATGGTCGACAGCTCCTCAGCCGAGCGCTGCGGCACCTCGGACGAGATCGCCGAAGCGGGCGCGTTCCTCCTCGGCGAGCACGCGGGCTTCATTACCGGCACGGATCTCCTGATCAACGGGGGCGTGATCGCCTCCATCCGCACGGGGCGGTACAAACTGCACAGATGACCGTGGATACGCGGACTTTACAAACGGTATCTTGACGTGAGGCCGTCCGTTTGATATAATGTAACCACAGTTACTTATATCAAATTCAAGAAGGAACGGAGTGACAATATGATCCTGAAGGGTTTTGAAGATCTGCGCGTCGTCAAGACGATCACGGGAATAAAAGAGGCTTTCGAGGCGCTGATCTGCGAGAAGAACTACGACGATATCACGGTAAAAGAGCTTTGCGGCCGGGCGCGGATCAACAAAAAGACCTTTTACCATTACTATGAAACGCTCGACGCGCTGCTTGCCGAAATGCAGTCTGAACTGTCGGTCGGATTCCTGGAACGTATAAAGGATTTTTCTCTGCCCGAAGACCTCGATAAGGTCAACCGCGAATTCTTCCGTTTCGCCTCCGAGCAGGGGCTCGCCTATGAAAAGATCACCTGCGGCGGCGCTTACCGCCACATCCGCGACGCGATGACCGACCGCGTGAACGACGAGGGGTGGAAGCGATCGAAAAAATATCAGGCGCTTTCGGGTTATGAAAAGAAAGTGCTTATGGGCTTCATCAACGAATCGGTGCTGGGAGCCTACCGCGAATGGGTGGAGGACGGGAAAAAGGTCCCGCTTGAGGACGTGATCGCGCTGACCAACCGTCTTGTACTCGGCGGCGTGAACGGTTTTTTCAAATAAGAAAGGCAGACTATGCAAACAAGATTTTTGAAAGATATAGAAGTATCGTCCGTCGGGATGGGCTGTATGGCGTTCTCCCACGGGTACGGGCAGATACCGCCCGAACAATACAGTATCGAGGCGATCAGAAACGCATACGAACACGGCTGCACGTTTTTTGACACGGCGGAGGTGTACAGCCCGAATCTGTCCGGTATCGGGCATAATGAGCGCATCGTAGGAAAGGCTCTGAAGGACGTGCGCGACGACGTGGTGATCGCCACGAAGCTCATGCTGCACGGCTTTGGGGTCGGGAGCGTATATAAAACAATCCGCAGTCATCTGGAAGGCTCGCTTGACAGATTGCAGACCGACTGCGTGGATCTGTATTATCTTCACCGGTTGGGCTCCGTTCCCGTGGAAAAGGTCGCGGAAGCGATGGGACGTCTGATCGACGAAGGGCTGATCCGCGGCTGGGGTCTTTCCCAGGTGGATGTGGACGTGATCGACCGCGCGCAGAACGTGACGCCGCTTTCGGCGATCCAGAACATCTACTCGATGGTCGAGCGCGACAGCGAGGCGGAGATCATCCCCTACTGCATGGAGCATGATATCGGCTTCGTGCCCTTCTCGCCCATCGCAAGCGGACTGCTTTCCGGCAGGATCACGCCCGAAACGCGCTTTGAAAAGAACGACGACGTGCGCAACTGGGTGCCGCAGCTTTCCCGGGCGAATATCAAGGGCAATCAGCCGATCGTGGAAATGCTCAAAGATTTCGCCGCAAAGAAGAACGCGACGCCCGCGCAGATCAGCCTCGCGTGGATGCTGCATAAGTATCCGAACGTGGTGCCGATCCCCGGGTCGAAGAACAAGGAACGCATTATCGAAAACCTCGATTCCGCAAACGTCGATCTGACGGACGACGAATTCAAAACGCTCGAAGAAAGCCTGAACGCCTGCCGCGTCTACGGCCACCGGGGCTTAGGCGGATTTTAAGAACAGGAGAAAACCGATGAAAAAGACTTACATGACCGTAATCGCACCTCTGCTGATCCTTGCCGCCGCGCTCGGCTTCGTCGGATGCGGCAAAGCCGCGAACGCGCCGGATGCAGGCGCCGAAACGCGAAAACCTGCTTCGACCGCACCCGAATCCAAAGGAACGGAACAGGGCGCGGATACCGATACCGAAACAACGCCCGGGACATCCGGACAAAGCGGCAGCAGCACAAAGACGCTCGTCATCTATTTCTCCCGCACGGGCGAGCAGTACACGGTCGGCGTGATCGATAAGGGGAACACCGCCATCGTCGCGGAAATGATCGCGGAAAAGACGGACGCGGACCTGTTCGAGATCGTCCCGGCGGACGATCACTACCCGATGACGTACGCTGAGTTGACCGACGTCGCCAAGCGCGAACAGAACGAAAACGCGCGCCCCGCCTACAAGGGCAGTCTGCCGGATCTTTCGGGCTACGACACGGTCTTTATTGGTGCGCCGGTATGGTGGGGCGACTGGCCGATGATCATGTATACGGTGTTCGAGAACAACGATCTTGCGGGCAAGAAACTCGTTCCGTTCTCCACCCACGAGGGCAGCGGGCTTTCCGGATTTGACAGAAAGCTCGCCTCGGCTTGCCCGGATTCCGAGATCCTGACCGGTCAGGCGTTTCGCGGCAACGACTGTCAGAACGATAAGTCGGGCGTGGACAGCGACGTTTCCAAATGGCTGAACGGCCTCGGTTATTGACGCGGGCTATGGCTGGCAAACGGAAAACGTTCCGCAGGACTGTCGATATTCTGATGGCCGCGCCGGCGGCCGGATGGGGGCAGTTGGGAATGCCCGTGGACGTTGATTGGGAATCAAAGAAGAAGGATGGACTTTGTCCATCCTTCTTCTTTTTGGCTCCACCGCGGATCGTGCGCAGCACCATCGCTCTGGACTTGGAACGCAGAGTCCGCCGCTTGGGCTCAAGCGCATTGGATCCGCCTGGGGGTGCGGGGGCCAGAGGCCCCCGCAGATTTTAAAAAAATCCTTCCCCCGCGCTGCGCGCGGGGGAAGGTGGCCGCGCCAGCGGTCAGATGGGGGCGGAAAGTGAAACGCCTGCGCTGAAGATGTTTATAACCTGTACTGAAGATGTTTATAAAATGAAGTTTCCCGCACTGGACTTGGAACCATGGTCCTGCGCGGGCTTCAGCGGAACTCCCGGCCAGCGCAGCGCAGGACCGTATCACGGCGCTCCGCGCCGTGAGTGGTTCAAGTCCCGCTACACAAGCGAACAAAAAAGAACCACCTACTGGTGGTTCTTTTTTGTT
>Ga0208297_1000537_pt1 | contig 70601 bp, 59 predicted proteins | sample LMS_cellobiose_e_FD_187367 | JGI IMG/M metagenome (GOLD analysis project Ga0208297, IMG submission 187367) | Rumen-fistulated moose microbial communities from Alaska, USA - LMS_cellobiose_enrichment (SPAdes) (version 2) | ecosystem: Host-associated > Mammals > Digestive system > Stomach > Rumen...
AAATATTAAGAGCAAGAAAGGTTAGAAATCAAGTAAAAGAAATAAAAGTTAAACTAATAGTCTATAATATAAACAAAAAAGTAATAGAATTATTATGGATTAAATTAAGGATTTCTACAGAGCCAAATTAATTGTATTAAATAGAATAATTGGCTTTAACGGGTTATAGAAGTTTTTTATTCAACCCAAATCCCGGCATGGGCTTCTTTGTTCATAATGTAAGCAACCATATCAGGGTTAAGTCTGCTTTCTCTTAAGATTCTTTCCTCAATCACCTCATTGGATTTACCTTCAATCTTCATTTCCTTTATTTTCTCAATGACCGAGGGTGGAATGATATAATACTCGTTAATATCCTTTCTGTGACCCCAGACATCGCCTTCAATAAGTTGGATTCTCTGCATTTCAAGGAACATTCCAATGGATTTTGAGACCGTACGCCTGTAAGATTTTGGAATTTGTATAGCCTCAATTTTCGGGCAGGTTTCAACAAGTGTAAAAATATCCTTGTTCGATGGTCTGAAAGCCAGGTGAACAACACGTTCATTAGGATTTAATGTAAAGATTTCTTCTTTTGAACTAACTACTCTAATCTTCATATGTTTCCCCTTGCAAAGTTTTTAATTTTATAGGACTTAAATGCTTAAGGATTGAAAATCACGATCGCCGTGAATTCCTTGTTTTATTCGATTTCTTTACGTTTTTTACCTATCAGGCTAGGGTTAATAAAGAGCCGCTTATAATCGAAATCACTTGGGAATCTTCACATATATACATACTTATTTTTATTAGGTGTTATAAAAACAGAAAGCGAAATTTAAAACTTCATAATACTTTATATTCAAAAACAAAACATTATAAAACCAAAAATCTTTTTACCCTTAATGCATATCTCTTAAATAATAAATTTAGCATATCTGAAGAGGTAGTGACTCTTTATATCTCTCTACAGTTCTTTATATCCAAACATACCACATCTCTGAAGTTTTTTTCCTGTATACCTGAGTTATTAAGGCTTTTTATTGTATTACAGGAGCGTATATGTAGTATTTCAAGGAAAGAAAGCTTATCATCTTCACAACAATGCTGTACTTACAAAGCACAACCAGTCAACCAATCATTCCTGTATATTTGTATATCGCCAGCCCTTCCCCAATTAAGGTACACTTATTTCTCTGGCATTGAAGGGGTTTGGGTGTGAGCGGGATTTGGTTTGTCCAGGAGTTATAGAGAGAAAGAGAATTAGGAGCGAGCAATACGTTGTAATGATTCAGGTTCATTTCCTATACCGCTAAACCGGATAGTGAACTCAGTCCCATTATCTCTTTTCAGTTCAAGCTCACCATCTAACTGGTCTACAAGGGAAGTTATAAGCTGAAGCCCCAAACTATCGAGTTCTTCGATATCAAGATTTTCAGGTATGCCTATGCCGTCATCTGAAACAATTAGAACAAAGTCGGCACCCTTACAGCCATTGTTTTTGCATTCTCCTATTTCGTACCTATGGAGTTTGATTCGGATCTCTCCTTTATCCCTGTCAGGAAATGCATATTTGAGAGAGTTTGAAACCAGTTCGTTGATAATTATCCCTAGCGGAATAGCAGTATCCATATCTAAAAATAGGTTTTCTTCCAGATCGAGATTCAAGCTAACATCGGTTTCAAGCCTGTATGTTAGGAGTAGGTTATCAGCTAATTCCTTGATGTATTGAGAAAAATTAAGCACATCGATATTTTCACCTTTGTACAGTTCCTCATGTATAAGAGCAATAGAAAGAACTCTGTCTATGCTTACTGCGAAAGCGTTCAACACTTCTGAATCTCTAATATTGTTTCTGCCTTTAAACATCTCAGCCTGAAGATCCAGGAGAGAGGAGATTACCTGAAGATTATTTTTGATTCTATGATGGATTTCCTTTTTACGGGAAGTTTCGAGATTCATTAGAGCTTCTTCAGCTTCTTTTCGCTTTGTAATGTCAGTATGGAGGTTCAGAGCCCCGATAAACTTACCATCCTTATCAAAAAGAGATTTGGAATTTGTATGCATCCAAATAGGGTAACCGTCTTTACGTATAAGTTTAATTTCAAAGCTTTTATTGACGCTTTCCCATCCTTTTTCTAGCTTCTGTCTGATAATAGCCTTACTTTCATTACTGAGAAAGTCCCACATCGATCTGCCAATAAGTTCTTCTGAACTGTAGCCAAGCATATCTTCAATCTTCTTATTGACGAAAGTAATTCTTTCTTCAGCATCAATTATGCTTATGCCTTCATTTGCTGTCTCTACGATGTTGCGGTACTTTTCCTCACTTACGCTCAACGCTTCTAATAGGGCTTCGCGTTCAGCCAGTGATTGAGCCAGCTTGTTATTGCTATAGCTTAACTGTGAGAGTATATTGGCAAACGTCATGAAGAAGGACAAGGCTGTATTCACGGTTTTCCTGCTTAACCGCGGAACTTTTTCAAGTGCTGTTATATATTCCTCTTCGTTGAAGCCGTATTTTCTAGCCTGTGATCGGAAAAGCTCATAGTCCAGAGGCTCGTCATCAAAAATGAACTGCCCTGCGATGATATTGCCTATATGTTGGTTACTCACCATGATGGGAGTCAATATATCCCACATATTGTTCTTGCACTTGTACAGCTTATATTCTCCAGGGAGTATATCCCTGGATTGTTCTACAATACTTTCTTTACAGTGCTTGCAAGTTTTTGGGTGAACCCTGTGAAATTTAGAGCAGATATCCTGGAATCCAGCACCTGCCAGAACATTGTTTTTGAGATCTCTTAAGCCAATTGGAATATGAGTAAGTTCATAGAAATCATCGATAAGGGACTGGACTGTTTGGATATCAATGATTTCGGCAAGCTCCACGTTCGTTATTTCTTTAGATCCACTTTCCTGAACTTTTTCATGAAGATCTTTCTGGTTGTTTATATCAAATCCATAAATGTTTACGCATTCTTCTTCCGGTAATGGGTGAAAAGAGACCATGTATACTTTATTTCCCACTTTAACTTCTATTTCTTCGGCACTATTCCGTGAAATTACCCTTTGCACAAAATCTGTGATAAAGGGAGGCAATTTTTCTTCGATTTCCATGTCCCATCCATGCAATAAGTGCTCGTATACCCCATTTGAGTAAAGAACCCGCCCATCCTTTCCCACACTTATCACAGGATTCGGGTCCTTTGCGGGAAATGGCTTCATTTTTTCCATTTTTCCCCCTCGGGATCTTCTTTGATAGTAATATGCCTATTTCTTAATGAAACAGGGTAGATTATTACTTTAGATAACATTACTCCTTATTTTCGGCTCTGTAGAAATCCTCTAATTCTATTTTTACCCAAAATATTATAAAAAATAAAATTGTAAAAATGCTCCTTAATTTTTTTTATCCCCACAGAAAACAAAGGAACAATTGCTATTGTTATCAGATAAGTGTATTAAATTTATCGATTTTAATCTTAATTCTGCCCTTAACAAAGAATAGTGTAGATAATTCAGCAAATACTTCTCCGTTTCTGAATAGTTAAACATAATCCACATTTACCCTAACTCAAAAAAGTGATAGAATTACTATCTTTTTCTCATACCGCAAGCCAAATGCAACCATATGGACAGACCTACATGTACGTTCAGCGTTACTTAGCCCATTAAAAAATATGCTTATTATAATCCGGTGGATAATTATTAAGTACGGTAAATAAAAGAGATACAGAACTGAACAAAAAATTATATTAAGCCGCCGGAGGGATTCGAACCCTCGGCCTGCTGATTACGAATCAGCCGCTATACCGCTAAGCCACGACGGCAAATGAATAAGAAAAATAAGCAGACTTAAAATAGCGATCAAGAATTTAATCATTTCGCTCGGGCGGAGCTGTCTGCTTTTACAGATTCTGGATAATTTTGATCCGCTTAAATAATTATGACGTCCCTTAATAACCTTGACATTAATTAATAATCCTATAATTAATAATCCTATATTGTTTAAATAACCCTGGCTTCTATGCAGATATTATACTGGTGAGGGGCATAAGAGCGAACTATTCTTTTGTCCAGAATTTCGATTTTCCTTTCTGCTTTTTCCGCAGCCGCCCTTATTAGTTCAATAGAGCTTTCGAAGAGATCGTCCTCAGGGGTTATTCCGTAATAATGGATTATTCCGCCGGGCTTTGTCAGGAGCACCGCAGAGTCCAGAAATTCAAAAGCTTTATGAGGAAGATTCATAATCACATGGTCGGCAGTGCCTGCAAACCTCTTTGCTTCTTCCCTGGCATCACCTTCGATTGCTTCGATGTTTTTCACAGAATTAAGAATTATATTTTCCTTGAGATACCGTACAGCGTCCGGGTTTTTATCGATTGCCAGGACTTTTGAAGGTTTTTTGTTTTTCGCAATCAGGATGCTGTAAGGGCCTACACCTGAAAACATATCAACAACAATATCGCCTTCTTTAACCCAAGAGAGAACTCTTGAGCGTTCAGTTGAAAGGCGGGGAGTAAAATAAGCCCGCGCAAGGTCAACCATATAGCGACAGCCGTATTCCCTGTGAATTGTTTCGGTTCTGGGCTCGCCTGCAATAACCTCAAACTCCCTGACCCGGAATTCCCCGATTACAGGTGTAAGAGGCTTGAGTACAGTTTTTACATTCGGATGTGTCCGGAGTAGGGCGTCGGCAATTCTTGAGGCTTTCTGGGTATCAAGATCAGGATCTTCCAGAAGGGCAATATCTCCTATAACCTCATAGGCTGGGCTGAAACCAAGCAGATCTTCAGGAACAGGCTTTTTTTCCTGAATTTCGAAATCACACTCATTAAGCTCAGTTTCTTCAGGGAAATTCCTCAGTTCGTCAGGAGCAGGCTCTCTGGTCAGAGGAAGATAAAGAAACATCTCATCTGCACCTATTTTTACGGAATTGTCAAGAATCTCAAGCTCAAGGAGCATTCTTCTTATTGATTCTCCTTTCTTTTTAGGGACTTTTATGCACTGCCTTCTCATGGAAAATCGACCTTTCGAAAGCCTAAGGCTATCCTTCTATTAATAAGCTGTCTCAATAACTGTCCGGTTACTTATCCTGTACTTATCCAGCTATTTTCCCAGACGTTAAAATTCCGGAAAAAATCTGAGAAGTCAGATTGAGCTTTTCAGTGACGGAAGATTTTTCAGAATCTTTGCTTCCAAAGAGATCATTAAGCGTGAACCTTATTTTCAAATAAGGTAAAAACACAAATTAACTTTAATGGGGTGCTGAAATTGGTAATGGGAATGGGCATTAATAAGCTCAGGGAGATCTCACTTGGTTTACAGGTTTCGACTTTATTGAGTTATATGTTTGGGTTTACTGCACTGAAGCTAAGCAGTTTAAAGAAAGACGGAATTCTAAGGCACGGGAAAATAAACACTGTTGGGTATACCTTTGGAGCCTTATCTTTACTGTTTATGTTATACTCCGGAATAAGGCTAATAATTGCCAGGGCGGCTCCTTTAATTCTGTACATTCACGGTTTCTTTGGGATTATAACTCTGGCTCTCAGTTCCCTGTTCGTGGCTAACAGGTGGAGCTGGAAAACTGTCAGAAACATGAGGATTCTTTTGGTTCTCTTCCTGTCTACTTTCAGTGGAGGAGTATACATGTTCTCAAGGTTTCACAAACGAGATGCGTCTGCAAAAAAGAGATCTATTAAAAAGAAGCTTGCAGCTAAAAGGTGCTAATAAAACCATAAATTCATAACTTCATAGGCCGAAAACCATATACAAGTCTCAAAACCATATACAAGTCTCAGGATTATTGATTAACCTGGCGACAATTTCCCGAAACATGACTGAACTTTCAGAACAGTGTGGTCTAGTGTGGTCTGGACTTCATGAAAGCTGAGTTTTCAGGCCAGCTTAACTGAATTATTATAGTTAAGCATAAAATAAAATCCGAAAATTGCCAGAAATATCCCGCAGATATAGAGAATATACCTGTGCTTTTTTTGGGAGAGCAGGTTTTTCCCACGGCTGAACGATCCGGATACGATAGTAAACCAGCTCAGGTCTGCTGTCCAGTGCCCGAGCATGTAAGCTATTGCAAATATAACTCCCAGCTCATATTCCTTAAGTATAAGGGCACTGCCCGCAGTCAGCCACCAGATCCAGAAATAAGGGTTGGATACTGAAGTAACCACACCTATCAGGATGGGATTGGAAGTCAATTTCGAGCCTGGCGAACCCTGATAGACCTGTGCAGAAGAAGCCGTGGCTCTGGCGTCCTTTATGGTGAGAAGCCCGAAGACAAGAAGTGAAAGCCCTCCTATAAGAAAAATTGCGGAGATTACGCTGCTGTCTACGAGTGAAGCAGCCCCGAAGAGAATCATGAGATATATCACTACTTCCACAATTATATGCCCGAATACGACCTTAGGACCTGTAAACCAGCCTTTTTTCAAAGAAGTTTCTATAGTTGCAAAAAGCATAGGGCCCGGAACAAGTGCACCTGTAAGCCCTATAGAGAAACCTAAAAGAAGAGCTTTCAGAATCTCAATTGTTAGCATATATATCAAAACTTAAAATTTTTATGACCTCTTTTTGAGAATAATTGTTCACGCAGACGGAATCCTGGAACAAACAAAATCAATGCAAAAATGGGATGTTTCTCCATATAAAGAAGATCTACTGAAAAGAAAAAGGAAAATTCAGAAGATGATTTCGGCGTCTCACAACTCTTGAGCCGAAACCATTGTGCTGCAAGCGTGGCGTCGCTTAATCCCGCCGTTGCTAGGGGTTTTCGCTCAAGCCTTTTTTAAAAAGGCTTGCGATCAAGCCCTTTTTAAAAAAAGGCTTGGCTTAGAGGATAATTTCAATATCCAGTTCTTCTGCAAGTTCTTTGTACCTGTTTCGGATGGTAACTTCCGTTACGCCGGCTACATCTGCGACTTCGCGCTGGGTTCTGCGTTCACCGCAGAGAATGGATGCAATATAGATTGCAGCTGCAGCAACTCCTGTGGGACCCCTTCCGCTTGTGAGTTCCTTTTCGGAAGCCTGCCTCAGGATCTCAACGCTCTTGGACTGGACTTCTCCTTTAAGGTTAAGGCCGGAACAGAACCTTGGGACATAATCAATTGGTGAGGTAGGCATAAGTTTCAGTGCCAGTTCTCTGGAAATAAAGCGGTAAGTTCTTCCAATCTCTTTTCGGCTGACCCTGGATACCTCTTCGATCTCATCAAGGGTTCTTGGAACGCTGCACTGACGGCAGGCAGCATAAAGGGCAGCTGCGGCGACACCCTCAATGCTCCTTCCGCGGATAAGATTTTTGTCCACAGCTTTTCTGTAGACGACTGCTGCAGTTTCCCTGACCGTTCTCGGGAGACCAAGAGCAGAAGCCATTCTGTCCAGTTCGGATAGTGCAAATGCGAGGTTTCTTTCAGTTGCGTTACTTACACGGATTCTACGCTGCCATTTTCTTAAACGATAGAGCTGAGCACGGTTTTTGGATGAGATTGACTTTCCGTAGGAATCACGGTTTCTCCAGTCAATCATTGTGGAAAGTCCCTTATCGTGGATTGTGTATGTCATTGGCGCACCCACACGGGAACGCTTCATACGCTGATCATGATCGAAAGCTCGCCATTCTGGGCCCTCATCTACAAAATCGGCATCAATGACAAGTCCGCAGTCCCCACACACAAGCTCGGCACGCTCGTAGTCGTGAACGAGGTTTCTGCTACCGCATTCTGGACACACTGCCTTTTCCGTCTCAAAACTTTGCTCCTTTTGCTTCTCTTTGCGAGCTTTGATCATGGCACGTATTTTTTCCCTTTCAAGAGTGTCCGAATAGCGAACCCTTTCGATTTCTACCATATCATATCACCTTATAAGTTAAAATGACCATATGTTTATGTTCCCCGATACTTTGGCTGCACCACTTAAATTACAGATACATAAAAGGAAGGAGAAGAAAAATCACGGCTATAACCAGCAAAAAATATATAAACCAGTTAATGTTAAACCATAATAAAGAATTCAAACGCGCATTGAATGTCAGAGATCTCACCGAATATAGACTCTTTCATTAACGAGAGCCCGAATTTCTGAATCAGGAGTTCGTTTAAAACCCTTCACTAAAAAATATGGATGGTTTACAGGTCCGAAAACATTGACAATTGTACCAATCCGATTAAGGGATTTATCTACAACGATTGAATTTAATTTAGGAAGACTACCTGATACATTCTCGGGTTTTATCTCATCCCCTCTAACTATCAGGTTTTTAACACCTGACCTGTGCAGCACTTTACCGAGTCGTTTCATATTAGCCACGAGTAATTAATAGCTATTTCTCCAGCTCAGGGCAAAATTGCCTGGCTTTGAGCATGTTATTCTGTCAGTCATAAATAAGGTTATATATTATAGACTGAAAAGCATATGTAGTCTACGTTCATCATATATAAAGATATCGCAAGACCTATATTATACGTTAATATTAACTGAATTGAGATCGTAAAATATAAAATATAGGAGTGGGAATCCACAACCTTATATATTAAATGGACATTGTTGGCAGCAATCAGACCATAAATTTGGTCATATACAGTCACTAACTCCGATTAATGATCTCGTTCCAGGGAGGAGACTCATTGTCCAAATTCGTATATTTTTTTGGAAAGGATGTAACTGATGGCAACGGTAGTATGAAAGATTTACTTGGAGGTAAGGGCGCAGGCCTTGCCGAGATGGCAAATCTCGGAGTGCCGGTACCGCCAGGTTTTACAATAACAACCGAAGTTTGCGTACTTTATTTAAAGGAACAGAAATATCCGGACGAAGTACTCAAACAGATCGATGAAGCAATTGAGAAGCTAGAGACCTTAAATAACAAAAAATTGGGGGATCCAGAAGACCCACTGCTTGTTTCTGTAAGGTCCGGAGCCAGGGTGTCCATGCCGGGGATGATGGATACCGTCCTTAACCTTGGGCTCACGGACAAATCTGTTATCGGGCTCGCAAATAAGGTCAACGATGAAAGATTTGCTTACGATTGCTACCGCAGATTTATCTCAATGTTTGGAGATGTGGTTCTGGGAATTGACTTCGACAAGTTCGAATCCCTTATTGAGGACAAGAAGAAAGAACTTAAAGTCGAGTCAGATACCGATCTCGATGCAAAAGCCCTGAAAGAATTAGCTGAGAGATTCAAGGGAGTAATCAAACTCGAAAAAGGATTTGAATTCCCCCAGGATCCAAGAGTTCAGCTTCAGATGGCAATTAACGCTGTTTTTGAGTCTTGGAATAATCCGAGAGCCATCACTTACAGAAAGCTTAATGATATTGATGACAGCTGGGGTACAGCTGTTAATGTACAGACCATGGTTTACGGGAACAGAGGAAACACCTCAGGTACAGGAGTTGCTTTTACAAGAAACCCGTCGACAGGAGAAAAGAAATTCTTCGGAGAGTACCTTATCAACGCACAGGGTGAAGATGTTGTCGCAGGCATCCGGACACCGGATTTCATTGACACTCTTGGAGATAAAATCCCTGAAGCATATAATCAGCTTGTTGATATCTGCCAGAGGCTTGAAGCCCACTTCAAGGATATGCAGGATATAGAGTTTACCATCCAGGAAGGAAAACTTTATATGCTGCAGACCAGGACAGGGAAGCGCACAGCTGCCGCAGCCGTTAAGATAGCAAAGGATATGGTAGCAGAAGGGCTAATTGATAAGGAAACTGCAGTCACCAGGGTTAAAGCCGAGCATATTGACCTTCTCTTGCACCCGAGAATCGATCCTAATGCAAAACTTGAAGTAGTTGCAAGGGGACTTCCTGCATCTCCCGGAGCTGCCGTAGGAAAAGTTGTGTTTACCGCAGAAGATGCCGAGGAAATGGCTGAGATTGGAGAAAAGACAATTCTCGTCCGAACCGAAACCTCTCCTGAAGATATAGGAGGAATGGCAGCTGCTCAGGGTGTACTTACCGTGCGCGGAGGTATGACCTCTCACGCGGCAGTAGTCGGAAGAGGTATGGGCAAGCCCTGCGTTGTGGGGTGCGGAGAAATCTCAATCGATACAAAGAATAATCTCTTCATGGTAAATGGTCAAACTGTCAAAGAGCACGATTATATCACCATTGACGGAAGTACAGGCAGTGTAATTATCGGGAAAGTGGACCTGATTGATGCTGAAATAAATGACGATCTGAAGCAGATTCTTCTCTGGGCTGATGAAATCAGGACTCTCGGAGTGAGAACAAACGCAGACAATCCGGCAGATGCAAGTCTTGCCCGTGAATTAGGGGCTGAAGGTATAGGACTTTGCAGGACTGAGCACATGTTCTTCGGAGAAGACAGGATCCCCGCAGTTAGGGAAATGATAATGGCCGAAGACGAGAAGTCCAGGAAGAAAGCTCTCAAAAGATTACTTCCTATGCAGAAGGAAGACTTCCTTGGAATCTTCCGCAGCATGGAAGGCCTGCCTGTAACCATCAGGCTGCTTGACCCACCTCTCCATGAGTTCCTTCCTGACAAGGAAGAGCTGGATGCAAAGCTAAGAGAGCTTGAAGCTTCAGGAGACTGCGGAAAGATCGACGAGGTAAAAAAGATCATTCAGCGTGTGGTTTCCCTCAAAGAACTCAATCCTATGCTTGGTCACAGAGGATGCAGGCTTGGAATAACCTATCCGGAAATTTATAATATGCAGGTGCGTGCAATTATGGAAGCAGCATGTGAACTTGCAAACGAGGGAGTGCAGGTTATTCCTGAAATTATGATACCGCTCGTAGGCCTGGTAAAAGAGCTTTCCGTTACCCGGGAAGAGGTCTGCAAGATGGCAGAAACGGTCATGGCCGAGAAAGGCGTAAAGATCGATTACAAAGTTGGAACAATGATTGAGTTGCCCAGAGCTGCAATTACTGCAGATCAGATTGCAAAGGAAGCGGATTTCTTCTCCTTCGGGACAAACGACCTGACCCAAACAACCTTCGGGTTCAGCCGCGATGATGTTTCCAAGTTTGTACCAATCTACCAGAAGGCAGGAATTCTCGAGCACGACCCATTTGCAGTTATTGACAAGGAAGGCGTTGGCGAGATAATGAAAATCGGCATAGAAAAAGCCCGCTCCGTCAAACCCGATCTCAAAATGGGAATTTGCGGAGAACACGGCGGAGAACCGAAATCCATTTGTTTCGCTCATGAGATAGGCCTCGACTATGTAAGCTGCTCTCCTTACAGAGTTCCTATTGCAAGGCTCGTAGCTGCCCAGAGCACTATTAAAATGAAAAATAATAAATAATTTCTGAAATTTTAAATATTAATTTAAATAAAGGCAGGGTTCCCATCCTGCTCTTATTATTTTTTCCTGGAAAACTTAGCTGCATGATGCAGGCTTGTAATTTTGTTTTTAAAACCTTGATTTTTAAAAATTAGTTTTCAATGAATATTATACACTATTATAATATTATAATATTACAATAATACAAAGTACAATTCAGTCGAAAATAAGCCTGAGTTCTGTTTAGACCCAGCAAAACAATAAGCCAGGTTATATTGTGGCTTTCATTAGCCACAACTTTCCCTGGAGCCTTCGTTAGTCATGGCGTCTTAGCTATTACTTATTCAATTATTCTTTATTTCATTCAATATTTCCTTGAGATCATATAATCGGCGATCTGAAGGAGAAGATCTTTTTCCGGGCAGTCCTGCAGGACGTCTAGCTTTGCTTTGCCTTCGTTGATATATGAAAATGCAAGGTTCTTCACATAATCAATTGATCCGCACTCTGTTAAGATACTGACGGCTTCATCGGTTTCTTCCTGAGTTGCTTCCCCTTTCCCGAAAATGTCCAGTTTCACACCTTTTTCAAAAGCGTCGATTACAATAAGAGTGTGCTTTCCTTCCATAAGGTCGCTGCCTCTTACTTTCCCAAGAACTTCCTGGGGGGAGACCATATCCAGAACATCGTCATACATCTGGAAGCCAATTCCTATAAGACGTCCATATTCGAATAAAGCCTCAGCGACTTCATCAGAGGCTCCTCCAAGAAGGGCTCCGATCTTGGCTGCAGCGGCATAGAGAACCGAGGTTTTCTTTTCCACCATCTCAATATATTCGGATTTAGAAACCTTCTCTCTTTTCTCAAAGTCCATATCAAGCCACTGCCCTTCGCAGATCTCAGTACAGGTCTTTGAGAGGATATCCATGCATTTTAAAATCCTTACAGGTTCATTCTCGACTTTTGACAGGATCTCAAAAGCTTTGGAATAAAGCGTGTCGCCTGCAAGAATTGCCCCGGCTTCACCCCATATTTTATGGACTGCGGGTCTCCCTCTGCGAATATCATCTCTATCCATTATATCATCATGGATCAGAGTGAAATTATGTACAAGTTCCACGGATACTGCTGCAGGCAACACCGCTTTTAGATTTGAGCCTACGGCTTCGGCTGCCAGAATAAGAACTGCGGGACGGAGGCGTTTTCCTCCCGCATCTACCAGATAGCGAGAAGCTTTATACAATTCCTCGGGACGGGTTACCGGTAACAGTTCACTAATTGCGTCATCAACATGGACACTTCTTTTTTTGATTTCATCAATCAGCATCATAAACATCACGAGATACGGAATCTATTCCTATAATTATTCTTCTATATATAACACTTCACCGTTTCTAAGAAGGTGTACTGTATCTCCGAGTATATACCCGGCATCTTCCGCCATCTCGATGTAGTGCCCGTGCATTTCCATATCCCCATGAGCAGGGATTACATGTTCAGGATTTACCATGCGCAGAAGCTCCCAGTGGTCTTCTCTGTATGCATGTCCTGAGACGTGCACATTGTCATAGATCCTGGCGCCCCGCATCTTGAGCTTGGTTTCAAGAGCATAGCGGTTAGCCTGAGTCATGGGACTCGGGATTACATTTGCAGAGAAAATAACCCTGTCTCCCGGTTCAATTGTATAAGGGGTTTCCCCGTTCGCAACACGTACAAGTATGGAGCCTGGTTCGCCCTGGTGTCCGGTGACGATTGGGAGGTACTTGTTCTTTCCTTCCTGGATAATACGTTTGAAAGCCCGGTCGATATCTTTACGCTGGCCGTACATCTCGACATTGGGAGGTAATTCCAGATAACCCAGATCTCTCGCAGCCCCTACATAGCGTTCCATTGAGCGGCCCATAAGTACAGGAATCCTGCCCATTTCTCCGGCTGCCTCAATAATTGCTTTTATCCTGGGTATGTGGGAGGCAAAGGTTGTAATTATCATCCCGACTTCTGACTCTTCGGTTCCGAGCAACACGTCCCTTACCATATCTTTTGCAATCTGTTCGGAAGGAGTCTTCCCTGAGCGTCCGGCGTTCGTGCTCTCGACGATCATTGCGATAACCCCTTCCTTTCCGAGGGCTTTGAGGCGCTCAAAATCCGGAGCTTCACCCATTGTCGGAGTCCTATCCAGCTTAAAGTCGCAAGCGTACAGGATTGCTCCAGCTGGAGTATGAACCACTGCAAGTATACAGTCAATGATGCTGTGCTGAATGTTAATGAATTCGACGGCAATATCTTCCGTAACCTGGTAAGTCCCGCCTGCATTCAAAGGAATAACCCTGTTGCAAACCTCAAACTTGCGCTCAGCCTCGATCTGTTGTTTGATAAGGGCTGCTGTATATGGCGTGGCGATAATTGGGGCGTTATACCTATGGGCAAGTTTCGGGATTGCCCCTATGTGATCAAGGTGCCCGTGAGTACAGACAATTGCCCGGACAGTTCCACTAATTTCTTTCATAATGGTATCATCAGGAATTGCCCCCATCTCGATAAGTTCGAGAGAATGCATTTTGTCAATTTCGACATCTTCATGGATCTGAACCCTATCGAGCCTGAGCCCCATGTCCAGAATGACAATGTCTTCACCTATAATAACTGCAGTCATGTTACGGCCCATTTCATTGTAACCGCCGACTGCAACAATTCCTATTTCAGTCATATTTTTACCTCTTGATTTGTTTTTTATCCTTGTGAACCCAATCCTCAGAAAACGGATCAGGTGATGACCTTAAAGTTATAACCATGACTTGAACAGAGCGCATAATATCAATTAATAAAGAATCAGCTTAGAGCAGTCACTACTCAGACCTGCTCGCAGGAAGAACTCAACCCCCGGATGAGACAATTCAGGTTACATCCCTTACAGAAGAATCTTACTTCAGGTATATACTTCATATACTTGTTTTGTATACAAATACTCAAATGCCTGTAAATGCTCCAGAATTCTTTAGGCACATCCATTCAATGGATTTTATCTGCCAGACAGAACGAATTCTGGCTATTAACCTAATTAACAGAAGCCTTTACGCACTCTTCCCTTACTGACCAGTACTTCTCAGGAACCTCATCTTCAACCAATCATGCAGGTTCCAACCTTAAAGTATTTTGAAAACGTACAGTCCTCTATTTCAGCCTATTCTTCGAGAGCTTATTCAATAACCTGTTTTGTTACAATTGGGTCTTTACTTATTGGTTTTTTGTTCCTACTTTTATTTGTAGCTTCGTTCCTGCTGATTCTAACTAACTCATTCTTACATTGATCAGTGAATTCTTGATATTGTGATAACCCTCTCAGTCGATTCCTGGAGTGACAGTTATCATAGATTATTCCAATTCCGATAATGAAATCACTTGATAATGAGTATTTCAGCCTGGATAACTGTAAAACTGATCTTCATTTAACTAGTTTTACAGTATTTATGAGAATAATTCCTTAGTTATACCGATCTCAGGTAAAGTAAATTCTATGTAACTGTGAATAACTTCCAGAAGCTCAGTCGGATTTAATTATCCTTGATAGTCCTGAGTGAATTTCCACTGTTCGAGAGTACGAACCATTATTCATGTGTTAACGATTTATTCCGAACATTACTTTCGTATCATGTATAAAGATTGTTATGAAACAGGCTTTCTAATGAGCGTATCAGCTATTTGACTTTACCGGTGTAATGCAATTTATGATACCAGAATACAGGTAAAAGCAGTCGGAAATCTGTGCCGCGCTTTAAAATGCATCTCCTGCCACAGCATAGTCTTTTACATTAAAGCCGCGTTGACTCAGATACTCAAGGGTCCAGCCGGTAACAACCACAGGTGCCTTACGCAGGTCATTTATGTTTGCACAACCGCAGAGAAACATTGCAACCCTGAACTCATCCAGCATGCGGGAAAGAACCCTGACAACTGATTTTTTTCCTTCAAGGGCAGGTCCCACAAAAGGCAGGGCAGCACTTGCCGCACTGGCTCCGAGAGCAATAGACTTAGCGACATCTAATCCCGTTCTGACCCCACCTGTTGCAATAATTGGCAAGGAAACCCTGGATTCTATAATGCTGGCAACTGTAGGAATTCCGAAGTCCCAGAAAAGTTCCCCAAGATGTTCCGAAGCTGAATCTCCACTTTCCCTTGCCCTGTAGACCTCAACGCCTGCCCAGCTCGTACCTCCTGCGCCTCCTACATCAATTGCGGATGCGCCTGCCTTCTGAAGGAGAAGGGCATCCTCCCTTGAGATTCCTGCTCCTGTTTCCTTAATGATTACTGGCTTGCCCAGTACAGAGCAGATCTCTTTTATCATATCGAGACAGCCAGTTGCGTCCCTGTCCCCCTCTGGCTGGATGGCTTCCTGTAAGAAGTTCAGGTGGATGGCAAGGGCATCAGCATCAACCATCTCTACGAGTTTTTCAACTCCTTCAACTCCATACTCGCGAATCTGGGCAGCGCCCACATTCCCATACACGAAGGCATTGGGAGCTTTTTCCCTGACAATCCTGAAGGATTCTTCCTGTGCAGGGTCATCAATTGCAGCTCTCTGGCTGCCAACTCCTATTCCTACTCCCAGCTCTTCGGCTGCAGCGGCAAGGGCGGCGTTTACAGGAATAGTATCTGGGTGTCCTCCAGTGATCGAAGCGATTAGAAAGGGAGCTTGCAGGCGCTTCCCCAGAAGGTTTATAGACAGGTCAAGTTTATCCATATCGAGTTCCGGAAGCGCCCTGTGGATCAGGGTCACATCCTCAAAGCCCGCACTGACTTTTCGGGATTCAACCGGGCTTTCAGCACACAATTTCAGGTGTTCGATCTTTCGCTTTGAGGTCGTGCTGATCATACTTCTACCCTTTTATCCGGACTGATTCTGGTTCCTATGGATTCCCCATTCAAGAACCTGTATGTGTTATTTCCTTTTCCGGCGTTGAATATATATGACGTAATACAAGACGTTTTGCTAAGTTCCAGAAGTTCCTGTACCTTCCCAAGCATTCCGCCTGTAACATCAGTACTTCCCGAACCTCTTATGTGATGCTTGAAAGTCTCGAAGGTCTCGGGGGTGATCTCAAGTATGGGTTTTCCATTATTATCAAGCACTCCATCCTCGGCAGAGCCAAGCCCGAGCCGGGTAATCCTGAGTTTTTTTGCAAGATAGGGAACTATCTGGTCTCCTGAGAGCACGCACGCCCCGAGTTCGAGATCCATGACCATATCCCCATGCAGCACCGGGACAAAACCTTTCTCAAGCATGAGTTTTATGTTGTCAAGGTACATGCTCTCGATCCTTCCATTCCTGCAAACTGTACAGCCCATAGGGTGTACAGCTATAGCCCGGACTCCATACTCGTTCAGAGCATCTACCACCCTGGATGCAAGTTTCTTGACAGACTCATGTGTTATAATTACTCCTTCAGGATCAAACCCCATATCAAGTCCATATTTCTTGGCGTAGGTATGCCCAAAGGAACCTGCACCATGCACAATAATCATTTTTCCCCGGTACTCGGAAACTTCCTTTGCAATTCTAAGGAGGTCAGCTTCTCTTACAATCCCTTGATCTGCAGCTTTGTCTGTGATGACGCTGCCCCCAAGCTTCAGGATAACAGGTTCTGTTGAAACCTTCATGCCATATCACTTAATACCCTTTTAAAACTTCCAGCTTCGTTATGAATAATATGAAATTACGAGATAAACCCTAGCAAGCTCAAGGTTTGAGTTGCTCATTCTAACTTTAAGCCCTGCTCCGTGGGTTTTGTTATGATTGCTTTACCCCCTGCTTCTTCAATGGCTTGAGCAACCTGTATACATTTGTCAGGTGCTGTAAGGGCAACCATACATCCCCCACCTCCACCTCCTGTAAGCTTTGCTCCGAAAGCTCCAGCTTTCCGGGCGGAGTAAATTAGATTAGAGAGTTCATAAGTATTTACTCCAAGAGCATCCAGAAGACCCTGGTTCACATTCATAAGCTTGCCAATCGAAGGGTAATCTCCTGTCTGAAAAAAGGGTTCTGCAATCCTGGAAGTTCTTCCAATAACAGCCATGAGAGGCTCTACAAGGTTTGGATAACTTTCACGGAGCTTTCTAACATTCGCTACAAGCTCCTTTGTGGAAGCGAAAACACCTGTATCCCCAACTACAATTCCGCAATCAGGAGTCTTCAACTTCCTCCTGTCGTTAATGGTCACAACTCCTCCGAATGTAGAGACATAGGTATCTGTAGGGCTTGCAGCTCCTTGTACCTGAATTTCGATTTCATGCCCCATTTTAGCAATTTCTTCGAGAGAGAGACCGCAGCCAAACAGTTCATTGAGAGCACCTAGACTTGCAATTGTAACAGCAGCAGATGAACTGAGTCCTGAACCCACAGGAATATCAGAATCGACTTTCAAAAAAACACCAGCTATTGGCTGGATTTCCTTAATTTTTTCAATAGCAGCGGAGATATAAGGATGCTTCTCAAAATCAATCCCTGTCCGGCCAATCTCCGATTGAATTATTATAGAATTGTTTAGTTCCGCCCGCACACGAGTTCTTAATTCAACTGCACATCCTATAGCGGTTTCACCATAAACAACCGCATGTTCTCCGAATAGGTAGATTTTCCCGGGGGCAGAACATGAAATCATATTACTCCTCTGAAAATTACAAATTTGATTGAAGCAGATAAGCAATAAATTTATACTTGAATTTGAAGGCAATTTTTTTGAGTTTAATAATGATTCGTTTTTGAATGCAAGAGTGAATTTATTTTGAAACGTGACAGCGAATTTACTTATGAATTTACCGTTAATTTGTTTCCAAATACTAAAATACTTCTTTTTGATGTTTGTCCTGTTTTACAAACCTATAATAAGTAGATAACGGTAAAAATTTATAAAAAATTTATTTGAATATATAACTATCCTGCCGCTGTTTAATTAAAAATGAGTATGCTCCATTTCTCTGCAGAATTTTCCTTACTCCACAATTTCCTTACTCGACAATAATCGCGGCATATCCTACTACTGCACTAGTGTCTCCGGAAACATCTCCACTATTTGAATATTTAAGCAGTTCAGCCCGATTTGCACCAAGCCTTTTTGACGCTGTTAACATTGCAACAATTGGCCCATATCCGCACACGGAAGCGTTTCTCCTGTAAAGCTTTTCATATATCCCCGGAATGTCCAGGTTAAGGATAGCGCCTATAATTTCATTGTCTATTTCCCTTGCAACATTTGCGGGCTCGTAGTGAGTAAAATCGCTGGATGCAATGAAAGCTAATTTTTTCCCACTTTTGGAAGCAAGCTCCGCAACAAGGTTTCCAACCTCAACTGCGGTTTCTTCATCCTGCATACCAAGGCAGATAGGAAGGATCATGAAATCCTGATCAAAGCGATATTGAAGGAAAGGAAGCTGAACTTCGATAGAATGCTCGTATCGGTGTCCGAGCTCATCCAAGTCAATAATACTTCCTGATAGCCCGTCTGCAAGTTCACGATCAACCTCGAGAGATCCTAAGGGAGTTTTCCAAGTATCCGTGGACACTGATACAGGTGAGCCGTATCCCGTATGGTTGGGACCGAAAATGACATATGTATCAGCTTTAGGGAGAGCTGCATAGACATGTGCAGCGACCTTACCTGAATAAACATATCCGGCATGCGGGCAGATAGCCCCGAGGACATTTCGTTCCCGGATCTCCAGACCTTCAAAACATTGCTTGAGTTCTTTCTCTAGATTCTCAGGACGCAGGGGATAGAACTGCCCTGCAACTGCTGGCTGTCTCATTTATATCACCCATATATAAGATATGAATCATTTTTATATAGCCTTGCAGTATGCAGGACGGTCTTTCAGAATCACAGAGGTGTTTCGAAGTCGGTCAACGAGTAATTGAAAGGAATACCATTAAGCCGTGCGACTTCCCTCGCAAGCAACCAGTAGACAAGAGAAAGTGCTTTTCTACCTTTGTTGTTTGTGGGGATTACAAGATCCACATTTGAAGTCAGGTTGTTGGTATCACAGAGTGCTATAATTGGTACTCCGATGCTAGAAGCTTCTTTCAGAACCTGGGCATCGCCTGCAGGGTCGGTAACGATTACAATATCAGGTTCAAAGAAACCGTGAATCTGAGGGTTTGTAAGCAAGCCAGGAATGAACCTTCCAAGCATTGATTTGGTACCGAGTGCTCTGGAAAACATCCTTGCAGGATGCTGCCCGTACTGCCTTGAAGAAACCACAAGAATTCTTGAGGGATCGTAATGAGACAATAATTTCGCTGCAGCTTTGATTCTTTCGTCTGTTGACTGGATATCAAGCACATATAATCCATCAGTTCTGACCCTGTATACGAAACGCATCATATCCTGGGTCTTTTGCTGAGTACCTATGTGAACACCTGCTGCCAGGTATTCGTCAATGGACACAAGGGATGTGGAACCTTCTTCTCTAGCAGAAGTTGCTTCATCCTCATCAGGCACAGATCCGGTTTCTGCTGCGGCTTCCTTTTCAGGTGCAGGTTTTGCTTCAGCCGCGACATTCTCTTCAGGCACAGGCTGTGCTTCGTTTTCCTCCTGCCCTGTTTTCTCAATTTCCTCCATAAAGTCACCTCATAATATAGAATCAACAATAAAACACATTCGATATCTGAAAATATATCCCACTGCGTTTTCAACCGATTTTACGTTTGACCGTGATAGGAATAACTCCGGCCTTCAACTCTTCAATAGCGATACTGAGAGGATCCAGCCGCCCGTCATCTTCTACAAGGACAGGAGCCCCCATTGCAATCTGCAATGATCTTGCACCTACTATTCGTGCCCGCTCAAACCGGGTATACTTTTCCTTGACCAACTGATCACCCTTAAACTTAAAAACGCTCCGATGAATTCCGATAATTGAGAATAATGAAAAGTTTGATATTTTACAGTACATGCCTTAAAACCAGCACCCTGAAAATAGGGAAATGGGACCGCTGAGATTCGAACTCAGGTTCCGGCGTCCCGAACGCCGAAGGATGGACCAAGCTACCCTACGGTCCCTTACTGGTACGGCGAAAACACATCAACGAGTTCAACATGGCTCAGCAGCATTCTGCGGCAGCAGTAGCGGGTGATCCCGAGATCATCCAGCACTGCAGCAGCGGCTTCGCCATCACTGACACGTCTTTTGTACTCATCCCAATAGTTTGAGATTACTTTTCCACATGAGAAACATCGGACTGGGATCATATTTTTACCTGTAAGATTTCTGGTATTTAGCCCTTGCTCCGGGACCACCAAAGTTCTTTGACTCTTTCTGCCTGGAATCGTTTACCAGTAGATTGCGGTCATAGCTTGAGAAGTTGTCTCTGATTACTGTGTCATTTGTCCATTCCACAATGCCTCTGGCAACTGCGGTTCTTACCGCGTTAGCCTGCCCGACAATCCCGCCGCCCCGGACATCTACATTAATATCAAGCCCGGAGATCACTTCATCTCCTGCGATCAGCAAAGGTTCTGAGATCTTCATTTTTACAAGCTCTGGGGCATATAACTCGAGCGGAATTTTGTTGATCCTGATCTTACCGGTTCCTTTCGTGACTGTTGCACGTGCAGTTGCAGTCTTGTGCTTTCCAGATGAATTAATTACTTTGACCATGAGGACTCACCCTTTAGAACTTTGAACCCATTTTCTGGCTCACTTCACCAAGTTCGATATATTTGCTGGAGCTCAAACGTCTCATATCAGCATCAGCAATAGTGATTGTTTCAACGCCCTTGAGTTCAGAGGGAACGCCTACATAGATTTTGAGCCTGGACATTGCGTCTCTGCCCCTTGCTTTCTTGTAAGGCAGCATGCCTCGGACAGTCCTCTTAAGGATGCGGTCCGGACGCTTCGGGAAGTAAGGCCCGAATTCCGTAGCTCCTCTCTCACGGGTTTCCCGGTAATCTTTGAGGGTAGTAGCCCTTGAGCCAGAAATTACAGCTTTTTCAGCATTTACAATATAAATCTCGTCGTCTCCTGAAAGCAACTGTTTTGCAACCGTACTTGCAAGACGCCCCATAATAAGTCCACTTGCATCGATAACCGTCATCTTCTACACCTCAGCGGAAAATCCGGATGCCGGATCCTTTCGGATTTGATTCCACTATCTCTTCGAGACTCAGGCACCTGCCACCGGCTTCAGTAATCTTTTTAGCTGCTGAATCACTGAAGTTTAGAGCTGCAACCGTTACAGGGTGGTCAAGAAGACCTGCGCCCAGAACTTTTCCCGGAATAAGCAGCACATCATCCTTTGCAGTGTGCCTGTTGATCTTACTTATATTTACAGCCGCATAGTTTCTGGACGGCATCTCAAGACGTCTCGCGATATCCTTCCAGATGGGGGCAGTGTTAGCATTTGCCCTCTCTTTCAGGGTAAGAATCAGGGAAACGATTCTTGGATTTGTTTTTCTTGTCAGTTTTACCAGTGATTTTTTACCCAATGTATGTTCCTCCGCAAGATTTGTATAAATCTCACTCACGCGGAAAAAAATTCCCTATCGCGTTCGAACATCGCTATAACTGCCTGTGCGGGACTTAATCCCAGGAATGGCAAATTAAAGAACAAGCGATTAATCGGAATTGGTATGATGTGAATAACATTTCTAGTACATAAAGATTATGTGCATCCTTAGTCTCAATTTACTATAGTTTCGGATAATTAAAAGTGTTTATTTCTTTTTCGTCTACCTGTGCCCTCTTAATGTCTCACATTAAAGCTATGCGAGTGTATCTCATTAAAAACAACTGACATACTGCTGTGTAATTTCGGGTAATCCAGTCATTTTGGATTCTGGTTCCCATCTGGAATTCCTGGTATTTTGCTGATATACTGGTGTAATTCGGATAATTCGGGCAATTCGGGTAATTCGAGAAATTCGTTCACTGAATATCGGTATTGTCATATATTAATTAAAAATCCAACCAGGTAGGTAATAAGTTTGGGCAGGACATAATGAGAAAGAAGCCCTGTTTTATATAATTAAATGAATATACTCCCATGGGGCTGATCAGTTAAGGGGGAACTGGCAATAACCTGTTGAGCGAATATCTTGCCAAGATTTTATGTGTGAGTGGGCATTGAGAGTACAGGATTCCTTCATAGATGCAACTAAAGTAGAAGGCATATTAGCCAAGAGCCGCAAAACAAAAAAGATTCTATAATTAGTCCTGCCATGCTTGCTCTGCCTGCACCCGATAACTGCCGGGAAACCCACATCAGTCCCTTTTTCAAGTCTATATCTATACTTCTCAAAATTAATGGACTGACTTCTCAAAACTTATGAAAGCTGTACTTGATCTATGTGGTAAAATAAGTAACTCAACCAGGTAAGTAACTAAACCAGGTGGTACTATTAATGCCGACAGTTATTCAATATCTTCTGGGTAGATTAAAGCAACTGGGAATAAGGGATATTTTCGGTGTGCCAGGAGACTTTGCGTTTCCTATCAACAATGCGATATGCGATGATAATGAACTTCGCTGGATAGGTTGCTGCAACGAGCTGAATGCTGCATATGCTGCTGACGGCTACGCTCGTATTAATCGTATATCAGCACTGTCTACTACCTTTGGAGTAGGTGAGCTCTCGGCATTATGCGGTATAGCAGGCTCTTTTGCGGAGAACAATCTGGTATTTCATATTGTAGGAATTCCGAAAATACAGACACAGAAGAGGCATGCCATAGTGCATCATTCGCTGGGTGACGGAGAGTACGGTACATTTATGGATATGGCTACGCCAGTAGTATGCGCCAGTACAATGCTTACTCCGGAAAACTGCGTTGATGAAGTCGAGCGTGTTATCGAGGCGGCGCTGGAAAATCGCCAGCCTGTCTACATTGCAGTACCTCATGACTATGTGAATGCAGAGATTTCATCCCTTACGGCACCAAAGAATGTGTTTGTAAAAAGCGATCCTGCGACTCTTGAAGAAGTGGTCTCGATTATTACAGCTAAGTTATCAAACGCAAAACAAGCCTGTATTATGCCGGGCTTCCTTGTTGACAGATTTGGTCTCAAAGACCTCGCTATGGCTGTTATTAATGCTTCAGGCCTACCTTATGCTACTATGGCGCTGGACAAGGCCGTACTTGATGAGACAAATCCCTCCTACATGGGATTATATATGGGACAGCTTATCAATCCTGAAATTCAGGAATTTGTGGAATCCTGCGACTGCATACTTGCCATAGGCGTTGTCATGTCTGATATTAATATGGGCATGTTCACGGCGAAGCTGGATAAATCCCGAGTTATCAATATCATGCCTTTCAGTGTCCATATAGGAAATACTGATTATATCAATGTAAAAATGCTTGATGTACTGGAGGAGCTTTCCAGAAGGCTTAATAAGCGTACTGATGTCAGGGGACCTGTTGCAAAACATCCCGCAGTTCCAGAGGTAAATGCTGAAGACCCAATAACAGCTGACTATTTATACGCCAAGTACGCCGAATTTTTTAAGCTCGATGACATAGTTGTAGTTGACTCAACCTCATCCTTTTATGGGTTACTGCCTTTACCTTTACCAGAAGGAGTTAAGTTCCTGAGCCAGATGCTCTGGGGAGCGATAGGCTGGGCTACTCCCGCTGCCTTTGGCACTGCACTGGCTGCACCAGACAGACGAGTAATTCTTATAACGGGCGAAGGGTCACACCAGATGACAGTCCAGGAGATCAGCCAGTTTTACCGCTATGGTCTAAAGCCTATTATTTTCGTGCTGAATAATCACGGCTACCTGATAGAAAGAATGCTATCTAAAAAATTAGATTACTGTTACAATGACATTCCAGAGTGGCAATACCATAAGTTGCCAGAGGTGCTTGGTTGTAATAACTGGATAACAAGAAAAACCACCACCTGTGGTGACCTTGATAAGATCATGAGAGAGCTGGATACTGCTAAGGTCGGCGCATATATAGAAATAGTTACGCCAGAACTCTCGGCTCCCCCACTTATGAAAGCAATCCACGAAAATTTATAAACTTTGTAGATTAAACCTTGAGGAGATTATAAGAACGTCGGCTTAGAGGGGGGCTTCCATCAAATCTATTTGATTAATTGCGGAGACTTATTAAAAAGAGATGCCGAGTACAGACTTGGCAACTCTTTCGAAGATTGCTTCTATATTGCACCCGAACTTTTTTCCGACAATAAGTGCTACTATTCGGATATCCACAAGGTAGGAAAGTCGGTCCTGCATGGAGTTAATTTCCGAAACAAGTTTCTGCCGGTTTACTCTGGTATCTGCTGAGATAAATTCCAAAATCTGTTCAAAAGAAATTTCTTCCTTTACCGGCTTTTTTGCACCAGAATTTTTCTGGTTTTCAAGGAAATTCTCCGATGGCTTAAATGCATGTGGAAGCCGGATACTTTCCACATCGAAGCATGGCACAAGAGTTCCGGCTTTAAGGGAGAGAATGCCTGCTTCAAGAGCTTTTTCCTTTACCTTTGAGGCAATTTTCGGGGAAAACCATTTCAGGTCAAAAGCCAGAGAATACTCAAAATCTTTTTCTGAAAGAGAAGATGAAAGTGTTTTTTTAAACGGAACGGAAACTACTCGTTTAAGTTCTTCCATTAACTAACCCCTTAAAAATGATACTATCAAGCAGAGTATGACAGCCTAACATAAAGAAACATAACAAAAATTAAACATGTTCAGGAGAGACTCGAAAAATCTAAAGACTCCGGCTCAGAATTACTCATCTTAAATTTTCGCCGGAGTAAAGCCTTCCTGAAATTGGAGTTTAGAGAGTTACAAGTTTAGCATCGATTATTCCGTCAACTTTCCTGACTTCATTAAGGATCGAATCAGAAACTTCAGAGTCTACGTTAAGAACCATCATGGTAACGCCTCCGATTTCTGCCCTGCCGACCTGCATACCTGAGATGTTGATATTGTTTTTCCCGAGTACGAGGCAGCATGGTCCGATAACATTGGGTCTGTTAATGTGTTTGGCAAAGATCATACGACCTGCAGGGAAGATATCAACTCTGTCGTCATCGACGGCAACAATCTTTGGTTCGTCCCCGACAACGGTGCCTGCAACCAGTTTCGCCTTTCCATTGTTGCTAAGCTTGATACTGATGGTGGATGAATATTCCTCAGAGGATTCGGACTTGCTCTCCACAACTGCAATCTTTCTGGACTTTGCAAGGGTAGGAGCATTGACATAGTTTACTCCGGAACCAAGTGCCATCTCAAGCAGCCCTTTAAGTGCAGAAACTGTAAGAGGTCTGGTGTCCTTTCCAGAAATCTCTCCATTGTATCCGATTTCTACCTTTTCGTAATTTCCATCTACGAGCTGCCCTGCAATCTTGCCCATAATCTCCGCGAGCCTGATGTAAGGGGCAAGTACTGCCATAGCTTCCGGTTTTACTGATGGGATATTGATTGCGTTCTTTGCAAGCCCGCCTGAGAGGACGGATACTACTTCTTTTGCGATGTCGATTGCCACATTGACTTGAGCTTCCTGTGTAGAAGCTCCAAGGTGAGGAGTAACTATTACATTATCAAAGTTCAGGAGAGGGCTGTTAAACGGAGGCTCCTCAACGAAAACATCTATTGCAGCACCGCCCACTTTTCCGCTTTCAAGAGCTTTTGCCAGGGCGTCCTCGTTAATGATTCCGCCGCGAGCGCAGTTGATAATTCTGACACCTGGTTTCATCAGGGAGAATTGTTCTTCATCAATAATGTTCCTAGTTTCTTTGGTGAGAGGGGTGTGCATTGTAATGTAGTCGGCTTCCTTTGCGATTTCGTTAATTGTAGCCAGCTTGACTCCAAGTTCTATTGCCCGTTTCTCGGAAATAAAAGGATCGTACCCCATAAGGTTCATTTCAAGCCCTGAAGCTCTCTTTGCAACTTCAGAACCGATTCTTCCGAGACCTATAATTCCCAGGGTCTTGCCTTTTACCTCAACGCCCATGAATTTATTGCGTTTCCATTCCCTGGATTTCAGGGAAGCATTTGCCTGGGGGATATTCCTGGACATTGCCATCATCATAGCAATGGTGTGCTCTGCTGCCGAAATCATGTTGCCTTCGGGAGCGTTTGTCACAATAATGCCCTTCTTAGTAGCTGCATCCACATCAACATTGTCAACTCCGACCCCAGCTCTCCCGATAACTTTCAGGTTGTCGGCAGCCTCGATAATCTTCTGAGTAACCTGGGTACCGCTGCGTATAACAAGAGCATCGTAATCTTTGATTTTTTTCACCAGCTCTTCTTCTGAAAGCCCGGTGGAAACATCAACCGTAAAGCGTTCTTTTAGAATCTCCAACCCTTCATTGGAGAGTGAGTCGCTGACCAATACTTTCATTTCAATTTCTCCAGATAATACGATAAGCATGAGATATTAAATTTTAACAGAGAATACCAATCAACCTGATTACACTTAAGCGTTATCACACATACTTAGGGAAACTCTGTTCTTTCTGTTTCTATTATGGATTTTCTTCCTGCACGATTATCCTACCAGTCTTATTATTCCGATCTTCGGCTCGTAACATTGCCCGCCTGAAAGCAATATACGGATGACCTCTTCTACAACTTGCTCAGGAATGCCTCTGGCGACCGCTTCTTTCATGAAAGCTGCATAATCCACTCCTTTGCTACCACCCATCTCCTTGAGCAGTTCGAGCACAAATTCTTTCTGGTCAGCCTTGGCGCCTGCACCTCCATCGAAATCAAGAGCTTTGAGCCCTTCCCTGATGGAAGTCCGAAGCAGTTTTATAAATTCCTGAGAAACATCCTTTTCAAGCACAATGGATATTCCCTGAGCAAGCTCGGAGGAAATGCCTCTCTCTATAAGGTATTCCCGAAGTTCTTCTCCATGATATCCGCTGGCAAGAGCATCCGAAAAGGCTACAAGCCTATCAACGGTCTGTTCTGCGGTATCCACAACCCATCTGTTGCGGATTTCCTCATCTACAACATTTGCCTCTTCAGCCCGAATAGAGACAAAAACCGAACCTGGCTCAGGTTCGTAAATCCTGGCTTTTCCTGTAAGGGCGATGAAAGCAGGAACCTTTAACGTCGAAAAGAAGATAGATGCTTCAGGCTGGTACTGCCCTGCGTACACTGTAAAAGCTCCGGTAGGATCAACAATCCTGGCCTTCCACATCTCCCCCTGTGTCCCGATATTGTCAAGTTCCGTGACCACACCAACCACAAAGACACGGTTAAGAATTAGCCCAAGCGGGCTAATTAGAAAGTTTGGAACTTTCGAATCCAGGGCTTCAGAGTCAGATCGTGCGTCCTTCTCAAGTTCTCTACAGGCTTCGAATTCCCTTGCAAAAACCCGTTTTGCAACTTCTCGCTTAAGCAAGATAAATTCCTCCAGTGGAAGAATATTCATCCTGTTTATTCTCTTCATCCGGTCCGAGCCTGCGAAGCAGTTCCACTACCCTGACTGCAAGGTCCTCTTCAGGTACCCAGGCTTTTTCAGCTACAAAAGAAACCCCGTATTCACCTTTTGAAGCGTTGCCTCGTACTGCAAGATGTCGACCTGTAAGAGAGCGCCTTAAATCTTCATAGACCGCATCCTTAGAGACGTCAGAAAACATTAGCTGCTCGGCTTCTTCAAGGGTTTTTCCATAAATGATTTCTGCAAGTTCTCTTGGAAACATAACTGACATTGAGCCTGTTCCATCATCCAGTATGGCTTTGATCCGCATATCCCGTACGCCTTCGACCTTGCCGTGCACCCTGCAATTTCCTTTCTGGATTACACGACCGCACTCGGGGCAGCGGGAAATAATGCCTGAACCTGGACGGACTGAGACCACATTGCCTGCTGCGGCTACATCAAACATACTTTCTCTTGAATTGATCTTTTCTATTTTGATTGGAGCAGGATCTTTTACTGCGGACTCGAAGGTAAAAGCAAGGTTTTTTGCTTCTTCTGGCTCAACCTGGGAGACTTTTGTGCTGTTGAGGATATTGACCGACGGCATACCCTTGAACATCCGAATCTGGGCTCCTTCAATTCGGATAATGCTCCCAATATCAATGCCTGGCAGTTGAACCCAGGCTGTAAAGGGCAGCCTTCCGGTCTCATCAGCAAGTACGCCTGAAATCACTCTGGACTGGCGTCCTTTTACAAGCACTTCCCTGTGAGAGAGTTGAAGCACGCAGGCTACGGTATTTACGGAAAAATCCATGGCTCCTATGTCAATTAACTTCTTTTTCTGGCTTCCTGAGAGTTCGGATAGAGAAGGAAGCGTAGAATCAGGATTCTTCGACACAACAGATTGATCCCCTATCGAAAGCCTGATCCTATTTTGCCAGACGCGTGTATACGCGTTCTTAATGGTAATTACATCCCCAACCGAGCCAGGAAGCTCTTTCCAGGAAGAAAACAGAACTGAGCCGGTTTCGTCCGCAAGAACCCCAGTGTAAAGCCTGGAGGAACCTTTATGAGTCCCTTCCTGCGGGCGGATTGGCTTTTCCCCAAGGTCAAGAATTCTGCCTGTGAGTTCGAAATTTTTAAGGTTGGCAGACAGGTCCTTTATTTTCAGGGCTTTCCTTTTTCCTCCGAACTTGCGGAGTATAGTCTCTTTTGCAACATAAGGCGGCACGCGAAAAGCAATGAGTTTCTCAAATTCTGCTCGGATGCCAGTCTTTTCAAGGTCTCCAAACGCCCTGGTTAATTCTTCAAGGTGGGGCGCAGTTTTCTCATCCATTTTTAGGCCTCCATTCGAGACATTATTAACACGATAAAATTCTATAACAATATCGGATTCTACAGTATTTAAACCTTAATTGAAATTAATTTCCTTTATCGTAGAGGATAATGAACTATTATTTAAGGATAGTTGTTTAGAATTTTTGGTTTCCAAAAGTATATTAATTTCAGAGAAAATTTCTTTTCTGGAGAAGTCTTGAGAGAATTTTCACTAAAAAGTGATAAAAAGCCTGAAAGGGAAACTTTCTTTCTATTGAGAGTTAAAGTCTGGATAAAGGATATGGAAGCTTGAAAAGGGGAAGTGAGAACTGAATATGAGAGGAACAAAAGGAAAGAATTTTAGAGCTATTAAGCTGACAGTGTTTGCGGTTATTCTGATAGTTCTCTGCACCTGCTCAGCCGTTTCAGCCTCCAATTTGAGAGTAAGTTCGGCTATTGAAGGAGATTATATTTCCATACAGGCTGCAGTAGATGCCGCAGAAGCAGGAGATACAATTTTTGTAAGCCCTGGAACCTATGTTGAAAATCTTAAAATAAATAAAGAAGTACGAATCTGGTCGGACTCTAGAAACCCAGAAAATACGATCATAAGGGCAGCCGACCCTGAGGAAAGTACTGTTGAAATCAGTGTTGACCGGGTATTTTTTAGCGGATTTGGCATCGAAGGCTCGGAAAAAGCAGGAATCCTGCTCACAGGGGTCAAAAGCTGCTATATCAATAACAACAGAGTCCTGGGAACTGAATACGGCATTCTTCTCAACGGCTCAGAAAGGAATACCATAAGAAATAATCTCGTTACCCTCAATGAAATAGGAATAAGGCTTGAAAGCTCAAACTCAAATGATATCCTGAATAATGTAATTGCCTACAATTACGGTCCCGGAATCTCCCTAGAGGCAAGCAGCAGGAACCTTATCTATAACAATTACTTCAAGAACGCCGAAAACGTCGAAGAAAAAAGTATAAATGCGGAAAATATCTGGCAGAGCCCTCTCGTAACAAGACAGAACATAGTCAAAGGCCCTTACATTGCCGGAAACTTCTGGTCTGACCCTGAAGGCAAAGGTTTCAGCGAAACCTGCGTGGATGAAAACAATAACGGAATTTGCGACACCTCGTATAACATTACAGGTGGAGGAACCGATAAGTCCCCACTTTATCCTAAAGTCCCGAACGCCGTTAAAACCCTTGAAAGTAAACTGAATGTCAATGCTTATGAGCAGGGACTCGCCGACAGGGAGAACGCGACCAGTCCGGAAACACCAGTAAATGAAACCGAAGGATCAGCAGAACCGGAAACCGAAAACACTACCAATGAAGGAGTTCAAGAGGAAGCTGAATCTCCTGGTCCGGGGGCTGGAATCCTGGCGGTAGCTATAGGCACGGCTTACCTCCTTAGACGAGCACGTAAACGCGAATGAAAATTTAATGATCTTCTCACCGGGGAAGTTTTCCTGATGCTGAGGGAAATCTGTGTACTGGAGAAACTGAAGTTTCCTGAGATTCCCTCAGTTTTTGAGAAAGTCTGGAGAAACAGTTTTACTGGAAAAGCAGGTTTGCAATAGACCACAAAGAAAACTAAAAAAGAGTATCAAAAAAGAAAATGTCATGAATGTAAACACAGTATTGCTGATTCGAAACTACTGATCAGAGTATTACTGTTTCTCTGTTACATACCACGACAAAAATTCAACCTTTCCCTTAATGCGTCTCAATCAGGTCTATAATTTTCCTTGCCTCTTTGACCATGTAATCCGCTTCTTCAGCCGAAATCTGCTTGCATACCCTCATTTTTTCAGCGAGGTGAATAAATGACTTAAGCATTGAAACGGCCTTTTTATTGTCACAGTTCTCATAGTGGCACATCGAGGCATCAAGGAGTGTAGCCAGCCCTGTTTTTGTCTTCACATTGCATTTATATGTGCATTCCACGTATTCTTTGAGAGCCTGTGTCCTGTCTAACGGTGTTAACTCGGATGAGCAATCATCTGGAACCTGGGTTTCATTATCGATTCTATTACTGTCATCTGTGTTATTGTCATCCAGAGGTGGCTCTTCATCCCAGGTAAGGGTAGCCATGTAAATGTCGTAGTTTCCATTGCGGGGGTCCTGCCATACTATTTTGTCATCGTAAATAACAGGATAGTGCTGCTCGGATTTATTTGAAGTAACTTGAATCTCTTTTGAAGTAGATATATTGTACATGTAAATATCTTCATTTCCATTACGTGAATCCGAGTACACTATTCGATCACCGTAGATTTCAGGCCAAACTGCTGGTTTATCAGTTATCTGAGTTTCCTTCTTAGTGGAGAGATTATACATGTAAACTTTATCATCACTTTTCCACACTACTCTGTCCCCGTAGATAGCACACATACCCGCCGAATTACTATTACTAATCCGGATTTCTCTCTTAGTTGAAAGATCATACATATAAATATTGACCACATGAGATTCGCTATTACTTCCACGGGAGTCTTCCCACACTATTTTATCGCCGTAGATATCTGGACCGAATGCTGATCCGCTGGTGGTTATCTGAGTTTCCTTCTGAGTTGAGAGATCATACATATAGATATCGTATTTACCATTACAGGAATCCTGCCAAACTATCTTATCACCATAAATCTCAGGAGAACCATAACCTGCGGTCCCATTGCTTGTAATCCGAGTCTCTGCGGAAGTGGAGAGGTCATACATATAGATATCATATTCACCATAACCACTACGATCGTCCTGCCAAACTATTCTGTCACCATAAATAGCAGGGTCCTCAGCTGATCCACTGGTGGTAATCTGAGTTTCCTTCTTAGTGGATAGATCGTACATGTAGATATCCGAGTTAAACCGCCCGTTGCGATCATCTTGCCACACTATCCTGTCCCCATAGATTGCAGGATAGTATTGATCTGATGTATTAGTAGTGATTTGAGTCTCAGTAATTACAGGCGAAACATTTTCCGCAGTAACTGTAGATGCTGTGCAAGCAATTAAAAACAAAACTAAAGCTATAGAAATTAAACCCGCCTTATAAAATGTCTTCATCTTCTCCATTATACTCAACCCCATTTCTTAAATAAAAAAATTTAATTTAATTAATAATAATTTAGGTTGTATACTTAACTTTTTTCTTTTAATTTTTATATTTATAAAAGTCAAATTTATTTGATGATTTATAAGAAGCATTGAATTATAATAAAGTAAGAACTTAGTATGATCTCCAAAATATGAGTAAAACCGAAATTGATATGTACAAACACAATGCTAAAATATAAAAATAGTAAAATAGTTGCTTTGAAATTTTCAATTGAGACTAATAAGAGTTAAATAGCTGCCCTTTCGGAGTATATACTCTTGGTGAACGAACTTTGACTGGCTGAATAGCCACAAGTGTTCAATAAAAAATGAGGATCTTCCTCATTTTAATTTACCCAGGATCTCAATGTTGGTAATCGCGACTATTTCTGTTCACAGGTTAATAATAAATAATTTTATAAATTGATCTTTTGCTCTCACTGCTAAATGTAAGATATTTCCCAGTTTCGTCTTCATAGTAAATACCCTGTAGAGGAACACCTGAGTCTATGTAAGCTTGTTTATCTTCAGGTACTGGGAAATTAAACCTGAGTTCTCCAGGATAATTAGTCTCATAATCGAATATTATGGTATTATTCTCAAATGCTGTATAATTATATGAAATCTGGGTATCTGATGTCGGTTCATAAAGAGATATAGAGCCATTGTTTGTCCCAAGTCGTGGTGTAATTACTAAACTTTTATTTGAAAGGTCAACACCAAAATAACCTTCAATCACACATTGTCCCAATACGCCTGCACTCCCTACAAAGACTGGGCTGCCTTTACCCGCACCATTAAGGGTACACCATTCGTATAATCCTCCTAAATTATTATCTTGGTTTGCAATTTCTCGCAGATGGATAACTGCATCTTTATGGAGACCGTTTTTAAATTCTTCAAGAATTAACCTGCCTGCAAACCAGTCCCATTGGCCCCCATTTTGATACTCATACTCCTCGTCCATAACAGGATTTGCAAAGAATTCTTCAGGATAAGCAGGAATAAGCACACTGCCAATGGTGCTTGCATTCGCCTGCACTTTTCTTTCTTTGGCAGTCTCAAAGATTTGCTCAGCCTGGGTATGGTTTGCGAGGCCAGACTGTATCGCGATTGCATTTCCACCCATAGGAAACATCTCATCTTCGTTAAAATCTAAGTTAACTGGTGAGATCTGGATATGCATCTTATAATATCCTCTGTCCTGCTGCCAGAGATATTTGTTTGTGTTTTCTTTGATTGATTGTGCAGTATCAGACCAGAAAACGGCTCTTTCCTCCTCTTCAAGGTCAGAGTACATCAAAGAAAGTTCATTGCAGGCCTGGAAAAAGAATGAATTGTCGTAAATATCACATGTCCAGTGCGTTTTATTTGAAATATGGGTTCCGGGAGTGTCCTCAAACTGGACATCTCCCCAATCTGCAGTGTAAGCTCCGGTTATTAATCCATAATCATTGTTATAACGGTTCATTAACACCCACATCAGGGAATCATCCAGTCTGTCGATAATTCTTTTTTCTCCTACCGTTTTTTCAAGCCAGGAAACATTTCCAGTCATTTTATAGTATAAATATACAGAATGAACAAGACTGGCTTCCTGATCAGTTTCAACTGTATTTTTTTCACTGCCGTATGGAGAAACATAATCAGCAATCGAACCGTTTTCTTCCTGTCTGCTACAAAATGCTTCAATCCAAGAACTAAAGAAATTTTCTGGGAAAAGGTATCTTCCTGTTTGAATAAGAGTTGCACTGTCGCGAACCCATATTTGTGGATAACCTGAGCCTGCATAAAACCCGGAAATTAATGTCCCGTTGTCTGAAAAAATAGTTGCAGAAGAGTTTGTCGTATTCACTATAAGAGCCTGTAATTTATTGATTTCCGGATAATCTGTCCTGTATTGGAGTTTCCCTTTTTGTTCCAGAGGTTCTTTTGAGATCTCTACTTCTTTTTCAAGAGGTTTTACACCCCTGGTTTCAAACCAGTAAACTCCTTCCTTAACAAGATCTATAACAAGTGTATAATTTCCCACCTGGTCAGGGGTCTTTATCAGGGTTCTGGAGATGATTGTATCTCCAGGCTTTACATCATATGGTAGATATGTCCGGAGTCCATCGTGAATAACAGTTCCGCTTGTATTCTTCCAGTGATAAGATATATAGACCGGTTCTTTGCCATCTTTATTCCATATCTCATTACCAGTATTTTTCACCGTGATATTTATAGAATAAATTGAATCTGGAGCAATCCTGGATAGAATTTCAATATCTGAGCACTCTGCATAATAAACTGGAATTGGCTCGATCCCAGATTCCGAAGTTCTCAGATCTCCTGAATCCTTACTCTCTACTACTATAGATGATACAAGAACTAAATATATAAACAGAAATGCTGATGCTATGGTTACTGAAAATAAATGCTTTTTATCTTTCATCCATTTCTTCCCAATGGCGCCTATCTACAATACACAATAAAAATAATTAAAGAATGTGTTTAGCCTTAAACTTTTCTAGTTCCAACAAATATTAACAGAGTTTTTCCAAGTTCAAGGTTAACGATTCAAGGAATAGAAGCAAATTGAAACAAATTGACGTAGAACTTCCAGAATTCTCCAGTGTAAAAATCTAAAAAAGCACGAGAATTTCAAATGAGCTTAAAAAGGGTTATTTCAAAGAAGCCTAAAAGATTTAAGAACGCCGCTATCAATGTCAAGAAATTCGCTCTCATAGATAAAGATATAATTGGATTGTAACATCTATGGAACGTGGGGAAGAGCTTGGGGACTTGTCCTCAATAGAGAGAAGAAGAGCCAAGAAGCCACTCAGTCTTTAGCTGAGTGGTAGTTCACCTTGATAAACTGTATCAGGGAAGGTTTACCTGAGCCGATTATCAATGACAGTGCCTTTAATGTTCTCTTCTGTCAATGATGTGTTATCGGCTTCGGTTACCTGTTCAGTAGCACTCTCTGTTGCGAGAGTTTCATTAATTGTTGCAGCGGTTTCATTAGCTGTTGTCTGGTTACTACTAACTGCAACTTCACATTCTTCTGTCCCTGTTACAGCAGTTTCATTAGTTGGGGTCTTGTCATCTTTTCAGATGTAGCGCTTCACAGTTTTGTATCCTGTAAGCCTTAGGATTTTCCGAGAGAACCGTATCCGTACCCTTTCGCCACCCAATTATTAACGTTGTGATCAGATGGTCCCAGTATATTTGAGCCTGAGCCTACCTGAACGTAAGGAGACACGTTCCACATAACGTTATCATAAACGCTAATTGACCCTTTTGCGTTCCAATTTCCAACACCTGCACTGCTGCTTGATCCTTTAAAATCATGCATAATGTTGTGATGGACTTTCACATTTGTCAGCGTATTTTGGAGCTGAACGCAACACCATCCAGACCCTGCACTACCTGTGAAAGTATTATGGTCAACTTCGATATTTGCACAGTTGTCTACTCTGACACCTGTGTTGGTCTGAACCTCAACATAATTGTTATACATTCTGGAATTTTTGGTTCCGGACAGGAATGATACGCCATCATGCCCTGAGGACTGTATTCTACAATTATATACGTTTATTCCAGAGCTTTTACTTATTCTGACACCGTCACCATACAGATAGCGATCGAATAAAATGTCATGTACTTTAGCATTACTCACAGATGTGAATCTAATACAATTCCTGTAATCGCCATGACCACCATCTTTAGGTCCGGTTGCCGTACTTTGGAATTGAAGATGAGATACTTCAACGTTAGAAACACCTGACCCGAATATATATCCAGGCGCTCCTTCGGAGTTACAGACTGAACCGGTGGCAAAGATTATTGTACCATCGCCTGAACCTTTCAGTACTACATTAGATTTCAAAACTATAGGTGCACTTATCTTATAAGTGCCAGCACTGAGGATAACAACTCCAGGTTTACTTGAAGTTGCTTTTGATGCTACAGAATTTATTGCATTATTAATTGCAGTTTGGGCACTTGACCCAGTAGGATTTACAGTTATTGTATTCTGCGCGCCTAACGCAGCGGGTACGGTTGTTAAAATAAGGCATGCTACTAGGAATAGGGTTCCTATCTGTCTTTTTAGCATCGTATCACCTTTGGGTTGGATTAGAATCTGAGAAAACTCAAAAGATTTCTGGGGTCCTAGTATAATTTCCCAAAGCACATACGGCAATTAAGCTAAAGCACATTGTCAGGAACAGCGTTTCCTGCTTCATTTTTAGCATCGTATCACCTTTGGGTTGGATTTAGAATCTGAGAAAACTCAAAAAACTACAGGGTAGTTGTGTATCCAACAGTTGATACGTTTTTTAAGCAAAATATGCTGTCAGGAACATGGTTCCTGAATTCTTTTTTTAGCATTGTATCGCCTCTGGATTGGATTTAGAACTTGAGTAAACTCAAACACTCTAGGATTATTGTATATTTTTCCCAGATATTTCTCAAAATTCCATATTACGTTACTCGTAATGTTTTTCCGAACTATCTAATTAGACCGAGTCTATATCCAATATCTAATTATGCCGGGTCTATACAGTAATTCAAAGATTCTAATTACGTCTGCGTAATATTTTTGAATCTATCCAGTCCGGTTCTCTGCGACCAATGTGGGGCGGACACGCTGCACACAGAGTCTCACACTCCAATCACCTTATAGGGATCAGTCATTGGAAGTGAGGTCGGATTAGAATTTCTGGCTTCTACCACTAAAAATCTGTTACTGAATACAGGACAATCCTCTTCCGGTCAATTCTTCCTGTTTTCAATAACGGCAGTCTTTAGCCAGGGTAACTCTTCTAAAAAGTTTCCATATATCTAATATTAAACTAAGTTGACATCAAGGTTTATACAGATTATATTATAAAATATTTTTGTTTTTTTTGAAGAAAAATTTGAAAGGACAGTTTACATAAGGAAGAGAAGTTATTAAAAAATAAGCGAATATAATTGAATGTTTCTATCGTTAATGACAAAAATTTAAAATATAATAATAAAAAACTTTTAGAAATTGAAGAAGCAAATATTTTTTGTTTTCCTAATCCATTAACTAATAGTTATTATAAAAATAAATACATTCGTTTATAGCTGATAATTATCTCAATAACTATCTTAGAGCTTAGATTATTTTCTTTAATTGGATGGTAATAATACTAACAGCTTCAAATGAGCAGATACTAAAGAAAGAAGCTGATTAATCTACACTTTCTCGCTGTGGAAAAATTAAAAAGTTAATGGAAAGCAGATAAAAGAAAAAGGACTGTTTTCTACCCTTTTTCTTTCTGAAAAATCATTTGTGGGCAAAATATGCCACAATTTGTTCCTCATCTACTGAATCAATTCTGCAGAAACCGAAACGTTCGAACTGTACGACCTTATCAAGTTCGGCTGCAATTCCCTGTTCACCAATTCCATTAATATCGCCTTCCGGGCCACGCACTTTCACATTTATGCCATCAAGTGGAACCCAGTGGATAATTTTTGCTTTTGCTTTTTTAAGAGCTTCAAGAGAAATATCAGAGGTTTTTGCCTGTAACGGGGAAAGAGAAATGATTTCAATATTGCGGAAATCCTTCAAGCGGATGATAGAGCCCACTTCTAGCTTATCGACATCATCAAGGCAGACAAGCACCTTATTTCCTGCCGCGATTTCCCGGAATCCTCTTGTGTGGTCAGTGGGGTGAAGCGGAGCTTTAACAACGACAGGTTCGGCATCTATAATTTCCAGTTCTACCGGATTCCAGACAAAGAAGTAGCGGTTTGCGATGGGGTCTATGATTTTACGGTTCTCAGCATAGAGAGACTCCATACTTATGCTTACATCGGTCATTCCGACTCCCATTTCGATCATGAACCTCTTGAGGGCTTCAGCCTGGATTCCACGGCGCCGGATAGCCCGAACTGTGGGAAGTCTCGGATCATCCCAGCCGCTGTATTCTCCTGCTTCGATGGCTTTTCTAAGGGTGCTTGTACTGAACTTTCCGAACTCATGGATCTTGACCCTGCCCCAGTGAGTTGTTCTGGGGTACTTCCAGCCGAAGTATTTGTAAATGTAGCTCTGCCGCTTTTCGCTATCTATAAGATCTTTTCCTCTAATGATATGGGTCATACCCAGTTCGTGATCTTCAATAGCCCCCGCAAAATCCAGAAGGGGCCAGACAACGTACTTATTCCCTATTTCAGGGCGTGGATGCGACATCTTTCTTATCCTGAAAGCACCCCAATCCCTCAAAGCAGGGTCCTTATGCTCTATATCCGTCTTTATCCTCAGCACTGCCTGCTGGTCTTCGTATTCCCCGGCAAGCATATTCTCCCAGTGCATAAGGTTTTCTTCAGGGCTGGCACCCCTGTGCGGGCACGCTTGTTTAGCATCCTTGAATCGCTTGAAGTCTCCTCCTTTACAGAAGCAAACGTAAGCTTTGTCCATCTCAATTAGTTTTCTTGCGTAATCGTAATAGAGAGGGAAATGATCAGAGGCATAAACCACCTGGTCAGGTACAACCCCGAGCCATTTGAAGTCATCGAGATACCAGTCATAAGCCTCAAGCATGGGTCGTTTTATATCAGGATCAGTATCATCAAAGCGCAAGATGAACTTTCCCTTATACATCTTCACATATTCGGAATTAACTACCATACCTCTTGCACTTCCCAGGGTTGCAGGCCCGTTGGGATTCGGGGCAAAACGCATCACAACCTTGCCCATTTCCGCCCCCTCAAGAGGTTTTAAGCCTTTTTCAGGTTCCTTTTTCACGTTCAGGGCTTCAATAAGTTCGGGGGCAATTTCCGAAAGCTTTGCCTCCCAGGTTTCAGGATTCTCTTTGCTAATTTCGGCGACAATGGCTTCAAGAGCCTCTGATACCGCCTTTGGGTTGGATCGAAGTTGAGGGCACTCCCCCATTACCTTACCCATTACAGCCTTGGGCTGGGGAGCTTTTCCATATTTTACAGCGTTTTGATAAGCATATTTTTCAATTGTTTTAAGGTCTTCAGGACTTAAAGTCATAGAAGTTTCTCCAAAAATAAACATGGATTAAATGATTGATTCAATGATTGATTCAATGATTGATTCAGAATGTGAGCCTACAAGCTTTTTCGCAAGCCTTTTCAAAAAAGGCTTGAGCGAAAACGGCGTAACTTTTGGATTTGAAAATCTTATCCCCTAGCCCTATCCGGCGTGATCGACCGGCGCAACGGTCGCGGCTCAACGATTGCAGGGGATTTTATCTGGGAATGGACGCCTCGATTTCCCGTATACGAGACAATTTTTCGTTGATTTTCCCAAACTCGCGTTCGAATTCCTCGAGGAATTTAGGAACTGCTTCCCCTGGCACTGCACCCTGGGCTGAGGGCTTTATAAGGTTAGCTTGCTCAAGAACCCTGAGGGAGTAACGCACTTTATGGTTCTGCATTCCGGTAACTTCTGCAAGTTTCAGGATTCCGATAGGAGCTTCTTCAATCACTTTTTTGAGCACCAGAAGATGGCGCTCTGTAAGGTCAAGTTCAGTTCCGATATGCTCAAGCAGCATCAGACAACCTCGTTTCTTAGTATTCCGATTCCCTGGATTTCAACTTCCACAATGTCCTCACGCTGAAGTTCTCCAACACCAGGCGGCGTTCCTGTGGCAATAACATCTCCGACTTCCAGGGTCATGATCTCGGTGATAAATTCAATAAGATAAGGAATGTCAAAAATAAAGTTTGAAGTGCTGGAAGCCTGTCTGGTGTCCCCATTCACCCTGCAGGTAATTTTTGCATCATTAACATCAAGCTCATCTGGAAATGCAAGATAGGGTCCAAAAGCTGCAAAAGTATCAAAACTCTTTGCTCTTGTCCACTGTCCGTCTTTTTGCTGAAGATCCCGTGCGGTTACATCGTTAAAACAAGTATAGCCAGCAATTACATCCTCAGCTTTTAAGGCTGAGATATTCTTACAGCGTTTGCCTATCACAACTGCAAGTTCGGCTTCATATTCCACTCTGGAGCTGGATGCTGGATAAATTATCTTGTCTTCATGCCCTATAACGGCTGAAGGAGGTTTTAAAAAGAGAACAGGAGTATCTGGGACTTCCATGTGCATCTCTTCAGCATGATCTCTGTAGTTCAGGCCGACACATACAATTTTGGAGGGAGACGAAGGCGGAAGGACGCGAAGTTCCGAAAGCTCAAAGATTCCTGCGGAAGCTCCTCCCTTTGGATACACACGCCCATCTTCGATTTCTCCATAGAAAATCTCATCTCCTGATCTGAACCTTCCAATCATATCTCCGTCTTCTCCTGCTTTCCGGATGAATTCACCTGCTTCCTTTTATTTTTTTAAAAGGATATATTCAAACTTAAATTTTAACTCTTCGCCCACTGGCGTCCCGCGTATATTTTCCCAGCTCGGAATCAAGGAGCTGCACTCCTGAAAATACAGGCCCATCCCTGCAAACCCTGAGCCCTGATCGGTCTATGCAGCACGCTCCGCAGATTCCGATGCCGCATTTGAAATAACGGTGAAGGCTAAACTCGGATTTTTCAAGAAGCTTTCTGTCCTCAAGCAGCCTGAAAACCGAAGCCATCATTATTTCAGGCCCGCAGACTGCAATTCTGTCATAAGCCGAAAGATCGAGATCATTAAGTACATCGGTAACAAAGCCCTTTGTCCCTTTTGAGCCATCATCCGTAGAAACGTAGACATTCCCTGCTTCTGCAAACCGCTTCTCAAAAATCAGGTCATCTGCACTCCGTGCTCCAAGGACTGTGTGTACTTCAGAACCTTCAATACGGGCAGCTTCAGCATAAGGAGCAAGAGGTGCAGCTCCTACACCACCTGCGATAACTAGAGTTCTCTCTCCCTTAGAAGGCAGGGAGAAGCCGACTCCGAAAGGCCCTCTGAGCCCGAAAGAATCACCTTCTTTCAATTCAAAGAGCTTTGAGGTTGCCTCCCCAACTTTCTGGACAGTTATTGAATTCTTATTTGAGAGACCCATGGGTATCTCGTCCACGCCTTTGACCCAGACCATTACAAACTGGCCTGCTTTCATAGTCTCAAACTGATAGTCGAAAAAGAAAGTCCTGACAGAAGGAGATTCTTCATTTATCTTTACTATTGTAGCATTAAGGGGAAGCATCAGACCATCTCATGGGAAAGTCCTATTAATTCTTTTGTATCCGAATAACCTTTCCTCTTAAGGAAATCTTCGATCCCTATACTGATTTCGGAGAATACATCAAGCCTGTCATACATCGCAGACCCTACCTGAACAGCCGCTGCCCCTGCCATCATCATCTCCACGGCATCCTGCCAGGAGGATACCCCACCTACCCCTATTACAGGGATTTCCAGGGCAGTGTAGAGGTCATAAACGCATTTGACAGCTATGGGTTTTACAGCCTTTCCTGAAAGCCCGCCTGAGCGGTTTCCCAGGACAGGATATCCGGACTCGATATCTATTGCCATACCTTTTACGGTATTAATTGCGACAACTGCATCTGCACCCCCTGACTCAGCCGCATTTCCTATGCACGTAATGTCAGAAACATTCGGTGTAAGCTTAACCCATACAGGTACGTTTACCACATCTTTTACTGCGGCAGTAACTGCTTCTACCAGGCAGGGATTAGAGCCGATAGCAGCCCCGTACCCTTCGGCATGCGGGCAGCTTACATTAAGCTCGAAAGCATCGGGCTTTCCAGGTAGCAAACCCTCAGCAACTTCCTTAAACTCATCAGGGTTCCCGCCGAAGATACTTGCAATTACCGGAACGTCGGAGTCCCTTTTTGCAATTTCGAGTTCCTGGAGGAATTCGGGATAGGAAGGATTCGGAAGCCCCATAGCATTTAGAAATCCGCAGTCAAGCTTAACCATGCTGGGGTTGGGATGCCCGGTTTTAGGTGTGGGACCTATGGATTTGGTTACAACCGCTCCTGCTCCTCCTTCACGTGCAACCCTGCACAGCGATGCTCCAGTTGTACCAAGCACTCCGGCTGCAAGAATGGTAGGATTTTTCAGTTTAAGTCCGGTAAGCGTATACATAGCTGGTTCCTTTCTGGGCGGTAATCATCAGTCGTATAGATTGTCCGGGCCACAAGAGTTTCCGGAAAGCTGCAGTAGCGCATCTTCAGCCAGTCTCCTGCCACCCATCTCTACAAGCCTGTGTCCCAGTTCCGTGGCTTCTTCAAGACCACCTAGCATAGGGATAAATTCGTCTATTCTTACGGATTCTTCCCCATCAAGGGAAAGGACTTCAGCTCGAACATGGATTTCTTTTCTGTCAGGAGTAATTTCGGCGTATGACCCTACCGGAGTGGTACAGCCTCCTCCGAGTTCGGAAATCAGGATGCGCTCGATTTCTGTGGCAATCCGGCTATCGGTATGGTCAAGCCTGGAAACTGCAGCTTCAGCTTCAGTGCCTGCCCTTGTGACAACTGCAACCGTACCCTGGTTCGGGGAGGGGCAGAAGAAATCGGGAGAGAGGATCTCTCCTTCAAGTTCCCAGCCCAGGCGCTCAAGTCCTGCTTTTGCAAGAAGGATACCATCGTATTTTCCCTCTTTGAGCTTTCTGAGCCTTGTATCGATATTACCTCTTAAATCCTGCGTAATAAGGTCAGGTCTGTAACGCTTGATCTGGGCAGCCCTTCTCAGGGAACTGGTCCCTATAATGGACTGTTCGGGAAGTTCATCCAGCGGAGTCCCGTCATAAGTGAGCAGAATATCGAATGGGGTATCCCGCTTCAGCACGGCAGCAGTTGGAAGGGTTGCAGGGCGGATAGTTGGCATATCCTTCATGGAATGGACAGCAATATCTATTTCTCCTGCAAGCATAACATCATCCAGTTCTCTGACGAAAGCCCCGACTCCGCCTGATACCGCATGCAGAGGCCGGTCCGTAAACCTGTCTCCGCTGGTTTTTATAATTTTCAAGCTGGTTTCAACGCCCTGTGCTTTCAAAAGGCGTGCAACATTCTCGGCCTGGGCAAGCGCAAGTTGGCTGCCCCGCGTACCTATTATCATATGGAATCCTCGTTTTAAAGCTGCAAGTCCACTCAGAGATTTTCGGTATATGCTTTAAGGGTTTCTTCTATATCCTCTTCGCTGTGGGCTGCAGAGATGAAATTGGTCTCAAACTGTGAGGGAGGAAGGAAAATTCCACTTGCGAGCATTCTGTGGAAAAAGGCAAGGTAACCCTCCTTATCGCACTTCAGGGCTTCCTGGTAGTTATGTGGTTCAGCCCCGAAGAAGATCTTGAACATTGAAGCAATCCCGCATACGCTGTAATCAAGCCCTTCATCCTCAACGATTTCAGTGAGTACAGCCCGCATATAATCGCCTTTCGAATTGAGTTTTTCATGAATCTTCTCTTTTTCCAGATAGTCAAGCACTGCAATTCCCGCAGCCACAGAACAGGGGCTTCCACTGAAAGTTCCTGCCTGGTAGACGGGCCCGGATGGGGAGATCATTTCCATAATTTCTCGCCTGCCGCCAAAAACCCCTATAGGTAGCCCTCCACCCACAATCTTTCCGAGGGTAGTCATATCAGGCACTACTCCGAAGTATTCCTGTGCTCCTCCCATTGCAAGCCTGAATCCGGTGATAACCTCATCGAATATAAGAAGCACATTATTTTCCTGAGTGAGCTTCCTGAGTTCCTCCAGGTAGCCGGGAAGGGGAGTTATAGGGCCTATGTTTCCGAGTACAGGCTCTATTATTACTGCAGCGAGCTCATCTCTATTCTTCTCCACAAGCCCGGTCATTGCTTCAATATCATTATATGGAGCCTGAAGAGTGTACTTCGTGAAATCCACAGGAATGCCCAGGGAATCAGGTTCTCCAAGAGTTGTAGCTCCTGATCCTGCTTTTACCAGCACTGCATCATGTGCACCGTGGAACCCGCCCTCAATTTTGATGAATTTGTTCCTGCCTGTAAAGCCGCGGGCAAGGCGGAGGGCACTCATTGTGGCTTCAGTACCTGTTGATACGAAGCGAAGCATATCGATACTTGGATAATAGCCTGCAACCTTCTCTGCAAGGTTTACCTCAAGTTCGGTAGGGGTTCCATAGAGCCAGCCTTTATCAAGCTGCGCTTTAATAGCCTCTTTTATTACGGGATGGTTATGCCCAAGAATTGCAGGGCCATAAGCCATGCAGTAATCGATGTATTCGTTCCCGTCAAGGTCTCTTATTTTTGAGCCGTCTGCTGATGCTGTATAGAAAGGATAGGGCTTGATTGCGCGTACGGGGCTGCTTACCCCACCCGGAATAAGGGTCTTTGCTTTCTCATACATCTGTCTGGATTTCTCAAGTGTTGCCTCAGATACCATGGAAATCTCACCGGATCAAACTGAAAAATTTTAACAATTATTCATAAATTTAAGTGTATTTCTGCACTGAGTTTAAATTGTATACTGGATTCAATTTATATTATGTGTTAAATTGAATCTTCTTATTAAACCATTTTTTATATTAAATTAATTTTATATTAAACTGCACTTTGAAGTAAAGGCATCTTGCACCTTGCTATGTTCCTTTTTATCATATAACAGAGTCTTCCCCTATTAAGCAGTTATTGATGAGATTATGGGGCAGATTCATGAAACGAGCAACAGGTTTGAAAGACAGGGAGAGGGGATTGAAGAAAACGAAATAAACTTCCTAAAAGAAGGAGCGCCTGGAAAATAGGCGCTTACTTCAACATGCGGGCAGCATCCTTTGCAAAGTAGGTAATGATGATGTCAGCTCCTGCCCTTTTGATGGAGATAAGAGATTCGTACATGGCTTTCTTTTCATCAAGCCAGCCGTTAGCTGCGGCGGCTTTGAGCATTGCATACTCCCCGCTTACATTATATGCGGCTGTCGGCATTGCGTATTCTGTCTTTACCCTGTAGATAATATCAAGATAAGGAAGGGCAGGCTTTACCATTATTATATCGGCACCTTCTGCCACATCGAGGGTTACTTCCCTGAGAGCTTCATCGCTGTTTGCGGGATCCATCTGATATGTTGAACGATCTCCAAAAGAATAGCCCGATTCAGCGGCTTCCCTGAAGGGCCCGTAGAAAGCCGAGTGGAACTTTGCGGCATAGGACATAATCGGAATATTCTCAAAACCTTCCATATCAAGCGCCTGCCTGATAGCTTCTACCATTCCGTCCATCATTCCTGAAGGGGCTACCATGTCTGCGCCTGCTTTTGCGTGGCTGACCGCGATTTTTCCGAGAACTTCAAGGGTAGGATCATTAAGGATTTCTTTTGTTTCGAAATCAACAATCCCACAGTGCCCATGGCTTGTGTATTCACACATGCAGATGTCTGTGATCACTACAAGTTCATCCCCGAGTTCGGCTTTGATTCTCCGGACAGCCTCCTGGATAACGTCAGTTTCCCCATAGGAGGAACTGCCTTCCGCGTCCTTGAAAGCAGGCACTCCGAAAAGGATTACTGCAGGAATTCCGAGTTCTGCGATCTCTTTCGCCTCATTTACAACATCCGAAAGAGGAAAACTATATATTTCGGGCATGGAGGAAATCTCAATAGCGGACTCGATAGTTTCATTCACAAAGATAGGCTGAACCAGGTCGTCTAAGGATAACGTAGTTTCACGCACAAGGTTCCTGATTTTACCTTTTCTTAATCGTCTTAACCTGACATCTGGAAACATTTGATCACTTCTGTAACTGCGAATTCACGTAGTTTCTAACTATTCTTTATGAGTTGCTTTTTCAGAAACCTGATTTAATTGGCTTCCGCAGCCTGGCTTTATTTTTTCTACCTTTGCTCTTTCTTTTTCGAGGCAGAAGATCCTTGAGGCTACATCAAGGAACTCCTCATTTCCAAGCTCTGCGGCCTGGCGGAGAACTTTGGTAGGCTCGGCAAGAATTTTATTTACAATGGAATGAGTAAGGTCATCAAGCACTTCAGTCTCGATTTCTCCTATGGTATGGTAGGCACAGAGCCTGTTGACAGCTTTTTCCCTTTCCCTTATTCTTACATCGTACATCTGTTTGTAAAGCTCGGAAATAATTCTGTCAGCTTTCTGGCGCTTATATTGAAGATTTAAAAGCCTGATCTCTTCTTGAATTATAGCTTCGGCTTTTTTAGCTTCCTCTTTTCTCATTTTAAGCGTTTTTTCGCTGATTATCCTGAGACTGTCAATATTGCACAATTCCACGTTTTCCAGCTCAGCAACCGACTCCTCTATATCCCTGGGATTTGCGATATCGATCAAGAGAAGTTTGCGGGCTTTATCCCGATCACATATAGCATTTTCAACCATTTCCCTGGTTAAAACGTAATGAGGAGCGCTTGTGCCACTGATTACAACATCAGCATCTTTAAGGTAACCCTGTATATCATCGAACCTTACTGCGTGCCCTCCCAGTTCGTAGGCAAGTTCTTCAGCTTTCTGGAATGTACGGTTAGCAATGTATATTGCTTCAATATCTTTTTCAGCCAGAGCCTTCGCAACAAGGACTCCGATTTCGCCGGCTCCGATTACGAGTACAGATTTTCCTGTGAGCCCATTAAGAATATCCTCTGCAAGATCTACAGCCGCAGAACCTATAGAAACCGAGCCCTTATTAATTTTGGTCTCATTACGGATACGTTTTCCTACCTGAATAGCTTTCTCAAAAGCAGTGTCAAGGATTTTTCCGGTCGTTCCTGCTTTCTTGGAATAAGCATAGAGTTCTTTTATCTGTCCAAGGATCTGGTCTTCACCTACAATCATGGATTCAAGACCACCAGCAAGCCTTAGCAGGTGTTCAAGGGACTCATCATGCCCATAAAAGTCGATAATATGGGTGGAAGCTCCCATTTCTTTTGCAAAAGAGAATAGTACACTGCTGCTCTTGGGGGAAACAACGTAAATTTCAACACGGTTGCAGGTTTTTAAGACAACGCACTCATGAACGTACTCGTGATTGTACAGACTGTGGAGCAGACCGTCCAGATCTCCGTGCCAAGCGGACTCCATTTCATCAATTTTTGCTTTTTTATGGGATATAACCATACTTGAAATTTCTGTCACAGAGAGCCTCCGGATAGAATGAATAAAGGAAATAGAATAATAATATAAGGAGTTGTAAATTAATCTTTGTCCATACTCCTACCTTTTTTCAGTAAACGATTTTTATTTACGGAATATTTTGATTTAAAGTTTCCATTTAGATAATATTTTGATTCGAGAATGTTTGACTTATCAAGCTTCTTTGTTTCCTGCAGCCGTCATCTGCTGGAATTTTCCAGGTAATCTGAAACTATCGCATATGCCCTTTCAGCCGCTTTTTCATATGACTCAGAAAGATTATTCCAGATGGCTTCACTCTCAAGAATTATCCAGAGAATCTTCTGTCTCTCTCTCTGATCTCCCACATGCTTCTTCAGATAGTTCCTTAGCTCATCCTGAAGTCGGATCATGTCAGAATATTCGGGGGTAATTACGCCTTCAATCTGCCTGCGGGTATATTTTGAGACTGCGGGGCTGTGTCCCAGAGTGGAAATCCCGATTATAAGGTCTCCTCTCTTTATTACTGATGGGATTACGACACTACCTAAAGTGTCTACCTGATTAATCAAAATATCGTTTTCCCATGCAATGGCTGTAATTTTTCTGTTTAGTTCGGAATTGCTTGTTGCGGGTATGACGATAAAGGCTCCTGAGATAAGTTCCCTGAGTTTAGAATCCGATGCCGCTAACAGGTCAAGCCGAACAAGCCGCACCTTGCCAGAAGCTTCAAGCTCGTACAGCCGTTTGGAGAACTCAAGGCTGGCAACAAGAGTATCTGCGCAGCCGGAGAATAGTTCGGCTTTGCGTTCTCCAACCGAACCGCCTCCGAATATAACGATTTTTCTGCCAGACAGGTCAAGCATAAGCGGGAGAAAGTTATTTGTTTCAGCCATAGCCAGGAACCTCGCAGAAGACCTTAAGGTTGACCCTTAAAGCCTGACTCCGGTTTTTTTGAACTCCCGTTCACTGAAAAAGAGGGTATAATCCTTAATTCCGGTAGCTTCCGAAATTCTAACAGCTACCTCTTCACATTCCTCAGGCGTATAGGAATGGACCATAGTGAACAGATTATACGGCCAGTCAGGATAGCGCGGGCGCTCATAGCAGTGAGTCACTTCAGGGAATTCTGCCATGATATTCCCTACTGTTTCTATCTTCTCATCAGGAACATTCCAGACACACATTGCATTTGCTTTTATACCTATAGCCCTGTGCCCGATTGAAGCCGCAAAGCGACGGATCTTCCCAGCTTTCTGGAGGTTTTTAAGCCTGTCAACAACCTCCTGTTCACTGATCCCAAGTTCAGAAGCAAACTCTTTGAAAGGAGAGTGAGTGATTGGAATTCCATCCTGCATCAGTTTTAGCAATTTTACATCCGTTTTATCCATAATTTCACCTGATATCAAACCTCACCTGAATCTTAAACAGGTGCTTTGTAGGAAGATCAAGAAGAGGACAGCCTGTTTTCTCCCGAATTTCACTGAGAATTCTCTCAAGCCTGTTTTTATTTGGAGCCGAAAGTGTAAACCAGAGATTATATTGTGCGGCACTTCTGAGATAATTATGGGAGACTTCGGGATACTCGTTAATAAAAATAGCAACTTCCTCTATGCGGGACTCGGGCACTTTCAGAGCTACAAGAGTACTTACGCCCCCCATATTTCTCATGCTGAGGACAGGGCCTATCCTTCTTACTGCCCCTTTCCTGTTGAGTTCACGCAGCCTATTAATTACCTCAGTTTCCGGAAGCCCGAGAATCTCGCCTAACCTTGCAAAAGGTTCGACATCGAGGGGGACTTCCTGCTGGATAAGGTTGAGGATTCTTTTGTCGGTCTCATCAAGTTCTATTACCGGAACTTCCCCTTCATAAGGATCCATGTCACAGGAAAAATCGGCAGCCTCTTTCTGGAGTCTATTTTTATAATTTTCAATGTCAATCATCTTGATCACGATCACTTCTTTCCGGGCCTGTATATGCAGTAAGGTTCTTCTTCGAGGTAGTCGCCTGTTGCAGCATAGGCTCTTGCCCTGCAGCCTGCACAGACATTTTTATATTCACATATCCCACACTTTCCTTTAAGCTCTTCGGGATTCCTCAATTTCCTGAAGACTTCGGAGTTCTCCCAGACATCTTTGAAAGACTGTTCCCTTATATTCCCGGCAAGAACCGGGAGGTAGCCGCAAGGGTAAACCTCGCCCACGCTTGACACAAAACAGAAGCCGGTACCTCCGAGGCAGCCTTTTGTCATTGCCTCGTAGCCGTGGGTTTTAACCGAGATTTCAATGCCTTCTTTTTTCGCCTGCTGGCGCATTATCCTGAAATAGTGGGGGGCGCAGGTTGCTTTTAGCTGGATTTCCGATTCTTTCTGCATATCATAGAACCAGTGCAGAATGCGCTCGTAGTCTGCAGGGGAAACCTCATCGGATTCTTCCCCCCTGCCTGTGGGTACAAGGAAAAAGACATGATATGCAACTGCTCCTAGCTCTTTTGCAAGCTCAAAGGTCTTTGGAATTTCTTCAAGGTTGCGTTTTGAGACCGTAGTATTGATCTGGAAGGGAAAATCTGCTTTCCTGAGGACTTCAATGCCTGCAAGCGTCCTTTCAAAAGCGCCGGGCATGCCCCTGAAATTGTCGTGTGTCTCTGCATTCGCTCCGTCAATACTGATACTGAGCCGCTGGACACCTGCCTCCTTTAATATTTCCACAATCTCAGGCGTAAGAAGTGTGCCGTTTGTTGCAAGCACGACTCGAAGCCCGGCATCTGTGCCATAGCGTGCGATCTCAAAAACGTCAGATCTGGTTAAAGGCTCGCCTCCGCTCAGGATGAGAATGGGTTTTCCAAGCCCTGCAACCTCATCAATAAAATGTTTAGCTTCATCCGTTGTAAGTTCACCTGCCGGAACCGAGGAAGTAGAAGCTCCCCTGCAGTGTACGCAGTTCAGGTTGCATCCTGCAGTCAGTTCCCATGCAATAAGCCTTGGTGCATTTGTCATGGCAATCATAAATTAGCTGTTTTTATTAATGGCAGTCAAAGTTTAATGAGATTTACAAATTAACGATTATTAAGAAGTTAAAATCATAACTTCAGAACCTAATAGCAGCCAGATTAGTTTTACCGGGATTCAATCCATTGAGATCTGAAAGATCTGGATTTGAAACCTGAAAGGTCATATTAATAAAGTAATATTAATATTCTGCCATTTCAAACAAAGAAAACTATAATAAAATAAATAAAGTAGATATTATATGTTCCTATATGTTCAGATTTATGATGATTAATTCCCGAATCAAGCCTTTCAAAGTTGAAATAATAAAGATGAATTCAATGAAAAGTAAATAAAGATATCCGGGTGCTGGCTCTCTGTACTTCTTATCCGGGCTTATTCCCTTTCCGTTGCTTTGAAAGTGATTCTGAATTCCGTTCCATGTGCTCTTTCAAGCTCGATTTTTCCATCAAGCTGGTCAACAAGAATATTTACTAACTTTAGCCCCAGAGATTCAAGATTTTCAAGCTTTATATTTTCAGGAATTCCTTTTCCGTTGTCTAAAATTGTCAGGCTGAAGAGTGACTCCTGTGTCTCATCATTCTTTTCTTCCCTGCAAAGCTTGATTCGAATTTCCCCTTCTTCCTTAGTAAAAGCATGTTTGAAGGAATTGGAAACAAGCTCATTAACAATTATTCCTAACGGGACAGCAACATCCATATCAAAGAATGCATTTTCCTCCAGATCCATATAGAGGCGGATGCCCTTACTCCTGAGGCTGTAAGTCTGGAAAAGATTTTCAGCTAACTTTTGAAGATAAGCAGAAAAATTCAGAGTATGTGTCCCTTTTCCTCTGTAGAGTTCTTCGTGGATCAGTGCCATTGAGATGACACGGTTCTGACTTTCTCTGAAAGACTCCAGTACCTTCTCATCCTGGAATCTTTCAGCCTGGAGATCCAGCAGGGAAGAAATTACCTGTAAGTTATTCTTGATTCTGTGATGGATTTCTTTTATCCGGATTTTATCAATTTTAGCCATGGCTTCTTCTGCTTTGATGCGCTCAGTAATATCCTGAACTATTCCCTTCACCCGGGCAGGGTGATTATGCTTATCAAAGATAACCTCAGCTTGTGAATGAACTGTACGTTCTTCTCCATTAGCTAAAATAATACGATAATCAATGCCAGTTTTAGGTCCTTCGTTTAACCCATTCTTAATGCTTCTAGCTACATAGTCCCGATCGTCGGGATGTATGTAATTTAACAACTCATTATAAGATGGGGCTGGTTTCTGAGGACTGCGCCCAAAAATACTGTATAGCTCATCAGACCGGTGTACATCATCAGTTATAAGATCCCAATCCCAGTTTCCAATATGAGCCATTTTCTGAGCTTCAGCAAGTCCGGTTTCTTTTTCTTTCAATGACTCATAAGCCTTCTCAAGCTCTTGTGTTCGTTTCTTAACCAGGTATTCCAGATTATCATATGCTTTTTTCAGGGCTTCTTCCGATTTTTTGCGCTCGGTGATGTCACGCGCTGCAGCAAATACCCCAATGACTTTGCCGTTCTCGTCTTTGTAAATTGAAGCGTTATATAGCACCGGTGTTACATGTCCATTTTTATGCTGAATTTCTAGAGGATAATCCCAGACTTTACTATCTGTGAAGACCTGTTGATACCCTTTTCTGGCTTTCTCAGGCTCGGTAAAGTAATCGGAAAAATCAGTCCCAATTAACTCATCTCTGGAGTATCCGGTAACCTGCTCTGTAGTACCATTCACATCTGTAATCTTACCATCATGTCCAATAGTCACCAGAGGGTCCAGACTGGCTTCAATAAGACTGCGGTTGTAAATATTTGATAACCTGATAACTTCTTCTGCCTTTTTGCGCTCGGTAATGTCGCGGATGATTCCTGCTCTGAAGCATGCCATGCCGGTTTTATTTTTAATGATCGAAAAGTGATCAGCTAACCAGCGATATTTTCCATCCTTACATTTAAAGCGATATTCATGTGCCCCAAAACCTTCCTCCAGTGACCGAGTAGTTTCCACAATTACCTGTGGGAGGTCATCAGGGTGGATGCGGTCAAGAAAACCATTGCTGCCTGTCATATTTATATCCTTAACAGAGAAGCCTGTAATCCGCTCTATCACCGGGCTCATATAATCGAAGCGTCTGTTCTGAAGGTTTACACGGTATGCAGAATCGAGCGAGTTCTCAAGAACTGAGCGAAACCGTTCATCGCTTTCCAGCAGCGCTCTCTCAGCCTGTTCACGTTCCTGTTCTTCCTTTTTCCTCTGGAGAGCCTGTGTAATTGCTGGCGCTATAGCTTCAAGATCTTCCTGCTGCTCGAGGCTGTAGCCTCCTTCGCGGTTTGCGACCGCAATCAAGCCCATCGTTTTCCCGTCCTGAATAAGGGGCACGCCAAGAAACGATGTGATAGGTGGATGTCCGTTCGGAAGACCCATGCTGTCGGGGTGTGACAGTGGATCGTTGGTAAAGAAACTTTTCCCGCTCTTAATCACACTGCTATACAGGCCACGGACAATATAATCGCTCGAGGGACGAACATGCCCTGTTTTATCATACATAGGGCACTGTTCCCACCCAAGCTTGCTTTTTGCAATATCGTGCAGCAGCCCGTCGTCACCCATCTTATTTATGAACCCAAACTGGCTGCCAGTAATCCCCAGGGCTACAGATAGGCATGCGTTTCCCAGTTCTTCTTCTGTCTTTGCCTGCATTACATTGCTGAAAATCCAGTTGATTCCTTCAAGAATACTGTTGTATCTGCATATCCTGTGCTCTCTTTGTTTGAGTTCGTTGATATCACGGGCGACATAAACACTTCCAATGAGTTTTCCTTCCGAATCATGTAGTGGCGCTATACTTACCGCGAAATGCCCGCCAAGGCAATCTTCGCAAACCTTTGTGGTGTGTTCAGCCCCGTCTTTAAGCAACTGCCGGTGCGGGCAAAAAGACGGGGGATGGTCTGTTCCATGGATGACACAATGGCAAGTTAACCCTACACACTCTTCCGGTGTCACTCCCAGCCTTGTCGCCATGGCTCTGTTTGCACGAACAATCCGGCACTCATTATCTATTATGGCTATAAGGTCTGGCACAGTATCAAAGGTAGATTTCCAGCTTTTTGCAGCCTGAATAGCTTCTTTTTCTGCTCTCTTCCTTCCAGTATTTTCTATCTGTTCCCATTTTCCTTTCCTTTTGATCAAAGCAAATTGATGGTTGGAGATTACATCAACAATCTCGGTTGTGCTGCACGTATCGAGATAATATGGGCATAAGGCTATCACGCGGTGTTTGTCAATAAAAGCATCCACTTTTTTCTCATAGTCAACAAAATCATCCCAGCCTTCTTTTTCCAGCCAACGATTATCCCCTGAAGCCCTTAATCCATCATAGCCTCTTGCTATAACCTGATCGATTTTTTCAACCAAATTATTCATCACTTTATCCGGATCGAAAACCTCTTCATTTATATATCCCTGAATGTAAGGGATAATTTCTATTTGCCCTTTCTCCAGATAGACATCGATATCAGGAACAGCCTTTTTCATGGCTTCCTTTGCCTCTTCTACTTCCATAGGGTATGATGTTATCCACACACAAAGCTCATTACTTTCCAACCCTGCTTTGAAGTAAGGGACCAGTATGTCCATCAAATCTTCTTTTGTCTGGTAAAACTGGCAGAAATGCGTTCCCCAGGGCACATCTCCAATTATATTGATGCCAGATTTTCTCAGGCTTTCTCTCATCCCAAAACTTTCTCCTAATTGACCATAATATAAGGCAAAAATTTCGTTGTCTTTATAGTGTCTGGTCTTGCCTTTCCGTGCTCATAATTATACTTTTATTTAAAAACCATGTACCGAGCGCTATTAGAAAAAAATCAAAACCCCATTAAGTGAGAGATAATAGCTCACAAGGCTATGTCAACCATATGACAGATAAATATTAATTCTTTATCATTTATTTTGTTATCTGTACTGTTTTATTGAACCTACAATGACTGTCCGATTTGAATATCTTAGTTGAGAACTTATCCTTCTATTCCAGCAAAGTTCTCGGATTAATAAAGCCGCTCCTTAACATATGATCAGCAAGCACAAGGGCAACCATAGCTTCCGCAACCGGTACTAAACGAGGGGGAATTGTGGGATCATGCCGACCTTTGATTGTGATTTCCGTATTTTCAAGGGTTTTTAGGTCAATGGTTTGCTGAAGTTTTCCTATCGACGGGGTTGGTTTTACGGCTGCCCTGCATACAATATCCAGGCCTGTTGAGATTCCTCCGAGGATTCCGCCGGCATTATTGCTTGGAGAAGTTACTTTTCCTCCCTCCATCCTGAAAGGATCATTCATTTGACTCCCATGCAGGCGGGCAGCCTCAAATCCGGCTCCGATTTCAAAGCCTTTGACGGCAGGAATACTCATAAGGGCTTTTGCAAGGTCAGCGTCCAGCCGGTCGAAAACAGGCTCTCCAAGACCGGCGGGCACACCTTTGATAATAAGCTCGACGATGCCTCCAATGCTATCTCCTTCCTGTCGCATTGCCGCAACTTTCTCAAGCATTTTTCCTGCAGCTTCTAGATCGGCACAGCGCACAGGGGTCTTTTCTACGTTTTCTAAGATTTCTTCAAAGGGAAGAGGGTTTGCCCGAATTGTCCCGAGTTCAATCACGTGCCCGACAATTCGGATTCCAAATCTGGAAAGCAGGAGTTTTGCAAGTGCTCCGCCGGCAACCCTGCCTATTGTTTCCCGGGCTGAAGACCTGCCTCCTCCACGGTGATCCCTCATTCCGTAGCGAGCCATATAGGTAAAATCGGCGTGTCCGGGTCTGGGAGTATCTTTAATTGCATCGTAAGCCGAAGATCTGGCATCCGAGTTCCAGACAAGCATGGAAACAGGAGTGCCTGTGCTCGTTCCTTCGAAAATCCCAGAGAGGATTTCAACTCTGTCAGCCTCATGGCGGGGAGTGGAAACCTCACTTTGCCCAGGGCGTCTCCTGTCCAGTTCTCTCTGTATATCAGCCTCGGAGAAAGGAAGCCCTGCAGGCAATCCGTCTACTACAACACCTACAGCCCTACCGTGGGATTCACCCCAGGTTGTAATCCGAAACATTTGCCCGAAAACGTTTCCAGCCATGCATTTTAACTTGTTTTTTTGGTATTTGATTCTTGGGGTTGCCCAATGGATGGTTCGAGATGCACGACGACATCAGAAACATCTTTGTATTCCCCCTTCAGCTTTTTACTGACCCTGTGAGCGATAAGATGTGCATCCTCAAGCTTCATATCCGACTGAACAAGCAGATGCATATCGACCCTGATATCCCCCATGCTCCCGCGAGTCCGGATCTTATGGCAGCCCTTTACCCCTTCAATGCTCAGAACAAGGTCACAAATTTCTTTTTCTTCAATTCTGGACATATCCATAAGAGCCATTGAGCCCTCCTTAATAATCCTGTATCCGGCCCTGAAAATCAGAAAAGCTATTACTACAGCAATTAAGGGATCCATAAAAGGAAAACCAAGTTTTACAGCAGCAAGGCTTACCAAAACCGACAGGGAAACATAAATATCACTTTTTGTGTGCATTGAGTCGGCTATAAGTACCTGGCTTCTGAGCAACTCGCCCTGTTTATGCTCATATAGTGTTACCAGATAATTAATACACATTGTCCCGAGGATTACAAGAAAGCTCATAGCTGTGACCTGTGGGTTACTCTGGATTAGGAAACGGTTGAGAGCGTCCCTGAAAATCTCAATGCCTACGAAGATCAATAGTAAAGCGATGAAAATAGAAGCTACAGTCTCATATTTCCTGTGCCCGTAAGGATGCCCCGTGTCAGGTGGACGGGCTCCGATGAAGCTTCCTGCAAGTCCTATAATATTGGAGACACCATCAAAAAGGGAGTGGTAGCCGTCTGCAATCATGCTTAAGGTGCCGGTCAGGTTTCCATAAACAATTTTGGCAAATGCAACTGTAAGGTTCAGAAATAGTACATAGATAAGAACTCTCTGTACTTTCTTAAATTTTTGTAACATATCTCTGACTCCCTTACACCGAACTGTAAGAAACCGAAAATGAGCGGCGCACAAATGGAAAAAATCAACACCGTTAAGAACTGTCAAGAGGCTATCAATGATATACTGGTTTATCTTTATATAAAATTCTGCGGTTTAAAAAATAAATAAAAAACAGGAAAATAAAAACAGGAAAATAAAAACAGGAAAAAGGGGTAAAATAATATAAAAAGCGGAAGAAAAGAGATTTCTTATTCCGAACCTGTCCACGTCATATAAGCTTCCACTATTTCCTGCCCTTCTAGGAACACAAGTCCGTGTTCTTTACCGTATTCTTTTGAGTCTTCTTTGGAGAGTGCCTTTCCGCTATAATCGTCCAGCATCTCACAGACTACCATTGCAGGGGTAATTCCTGCCATACGGGCAAGTGCAACTGAGAGTTCGGTCTGTCCTCTTCGTTCGTCCAGAAGTCCTTCTGCAGCCCTGAGCAACGCAACGTGTCCTGGAGTTCTGAATTCGTCTCCAAAATGGATTGTATCTCCAGACAGCTTTCTTTCTGTAATTTCTCCGATTTTCCGGATTGTCAGGGCTCTTTCATTGTCAGGGATGCCGGTTCTGGTCTTCCTGTGATTCACCCAGAGGGAAAAGGAAGAATGAGAATCATATTTAAGGTCGCCTTCCTTTTCCACTATTTCCCCAAGCATGTCACTTGTTTTACTTGCTTCCCGGACGAGTTCAGCCATAAAAGGCAGTCTGAGCTGTTTTGAAGCTACAGGGTCAACTGCCACACAGATGAGACCGCCTGCATCTTTTCGCATCCATTTTACATCTTTGAAAGTGACCGCTTTTGCAGGAATTACAAGGTCTGTTTCCCCTTCCCTTGAATCCGAATCATAAATCTGGATCATTTTTCCTGCTCTCAGGGCTTCCAGCGCCCTGTTGATGTTCTCATTTCTATACGTAAGACAATTGTAAACTTTACTTCCGCTCATTTTTGGCTCTCCGTCCCCTGTCTTTTTACCTGTATTACAACTCTGTCTCCGTCGTTCAATTCCAGGGCATCCCTTAGCTTAACAGGCGCAATAATCTCGATCAAATCCGATGGGTAATGTGTTCTTTCAGGAGCGACTACAGCAGCCTCGATACCTCCAACAACGACCGGATAACACTTCCCGCCTCCGAAGGTGCGTTCCCCGTCATTGAAGCCTTCTACCTGGACAGCTGGCATTTCATGCAGAAGATTCTGAAGAATCGAACTATTTTCAGTAAGTTGCACATTTAGAGTCCCGGGAAAAGGTGAAAAATGCAATTTTTCTTCAAACTGCTTTCTGTATCCGGGTATATTTACATAATACTGGCCCTCACCTAGACCTTTGAGTACCTTTCCTTCCAGCTCCAGAATCTCTGGTACCGGGGAAAAGATCTTGCTGTACTGGATGTACTCGCTCTTAAGAATTTCAATCCCTTTTTCTGTCATTTTTATCAACTGGCCACCTGGGACTATCTTCCTTTCTATAAGCCCCTCTTCTTCCAGTTGCTTTAGCTTTCTTGCAACGGTTTTGGAGCTTGCCCCGGTATGTTTTTGAAACTCACTCGATGAGACCTTGATAGTTTTGTTTACTGCTCCTATAAGTGCAAGTCTTTTCAGGTGTTCAATGTCAGGCACTGTCGCCACCCATCTTAATTTTGAGATGCATCTCAATAATGAGATGTTAGACTATGCGTTCCGTTATAATAAAACTTTTGATAGCACCGTTCTATCCCGTGCCTCTTCAATAAAAACATTACCGGAGAAGTTAAGTATTTAGTATCCTGAATCCATCTATTGATTATACCATGACAAGAGAAATTGAAGTTGAGTGCCCCTCATGTTCCCCTGAAGAAGAAGTAGGGCATGAGGTTCTGAAAGAGGGGCAGAGCCCGCTTGTCCGCTGTCTGGAATGCGGACAGGTGCATGCAGCTAAAATTAAAACCCCTAAATCCGTCACTGTGAAAGTGATAGTTAGCAAGATGGATGTCTCAAACACTTATAAGACTGAACTGGATTCCGAGACGATTCTTCAGGTAGACGACGAGATGGTTGTGGATGACGAGGAGACTGGAGTGGTAGTACCTATCCTGATTACCGCCCTTGATGCAGGAGGAAAGCGGGTACAGGTTGCCAGGGCAGAGGATACTGAAACAATCTGGGGCAGAGCCATTGATGAGGTAACTGTAAAGATTTCTGCTCAGTCAGGGACTGAAATAACCGAGGTAATTGAAAAACGCGTGCCTGGAGATTATGAATTTGTAGTAGGAGCCGAAGAAAAAGTGGGAAATAAACGCCTTCTCATAACGAAGATTAAAATAAGGGATGGGGGCTTCCGGTCAAGGAAAGGCGATGTCGTGCTTGCAAAATATGTAAAAAGAATTTTTGCGAGAAAGAAAGGGGAAGGTTCGGGTCAGCGTGATTTCCGAAGAAGGTCGTGGTAAAGGAAAGAATAAAAGGGAAAATGAAGAAATATTCGAAGCGATGCGCAGACGCCTCGTAGACAACCTTGGGGCTTACGTGCAGATGGAAGAAAGAATTCGCGAGGCTATGCTCCGCGTTCCAAGGCATAAGTTTGTTCCGGAATATGAGCAAAAAGCAGCTTATACGGACAGACCTCTTAGCATCGGTCACGGGCAGACGATATCTGCCCCTCATATGGTTGTGATTATGTGCAAACTTCTGGAACTTTCGGAAGGGCACAAAATCCTGGAAATAGGAGCAGGTTCAGGATATAACGCTGCAGTGATGGCAGAGCTAGTAGGGTTAAGAGGGCATGTGTACACAGTTGAGCGTATTGAAGATCTTGTAAATTTTGCAAGAGAGAACCTGAGAAATACTGGATATAAGAATATTACAGTAGTACATGGTGACGGATCAATGGGGTATTCTTAGTGTGCCCCTTACGACAGAATAGCTGTAACATGCGCAGCTCCCAGTATCCCTAAGCCTTTGCTGGAACAGTTGAAACCCGGAGGCATAATGGTTATTCCTGTTGGGAGCGATTCCCAGGAGCTTTATAAAGTCAAAAAGGACAGCAAGGGGAATATTCATAAAAAGAGAAAAGGGGGAGTTGCTTTCGTACCTCTGATAGGCAAGTACGGCTTTAGAAAGAGTCTGGAATGCTAGGGGTTCTGGTAAGGGAAAAAAGCCAAACCAGAGTTCAAGCACCCTTTTAATAAATTTTAAAAAATTAAATAAGGTATTAATAAGTGTAGAATCATCTAATGAGCATGGGCATCGACATCTATGAGGACTTTGAGGAAATTAGAGTCAAGGATGTCTATATAGTCGACGTTTTTACGGACCCAACTCCTGTGGTGCTTCTTGAAGATACACATGGGAAAATGCTCCCTATATATATAGGGCATCTAGAGGCTCTCTCAATCGGAAATGTTATTAAAAATATTTCTCCGCCCAGACCTATGGCGCATGACCTTATGATTAACATTTTCGAGCGGCTTGAAGTAAAAATTGAGGGCGTATTGATTGATGAAAAGATAGATAAAATCTATTACGCCCGGCTTTTACTAAAGAAGGATAATAATGTTATGCAATTTGACGCAAGACCAAGCGATTGTATTGCCCTTGCTCTGCGTGTTGGAGCACCGATAAGGGTTAGGAAAAAGGTTCTTGAGGGCTCCGAAGTCGAGATGTCAAGATTTGAAGGCGCCCGCGTGATAAGCATTTTCGGTTAGGTTGATTGAGGTGCTCAGAGCTCTTTTTGAGCCTGAGAACTTAAGTTTACTTCAACCTGATTTTATGTTCTCGATTCTTGAAAAGCTATTTTCGTTGTTAGTAACCTGCAAGTTGTTTCTTTTTATAATCTTTTATAATATTAATCTAAATGCCTTTTAGAGAATGCTGTCTGTGGCTCTTATTGGCTTAATTTCAACAAGCTTTTAATAACAGTTAAATTTATTATACCATAGATGCTCACCAAAAGAATAATACCATGCCTTGATGTGACCCTTGACAGAGCAGGCGGTTGCGTTGTTAAGGGCGTTGAATTCGTAGATCTGAAAGAAGCAGGAGACCCTGTGGAACTCGCCAAGCGTTACAATGAAGAGGGTGCAGATGAACTTGTTTTTCTGGATATCACAGCTTCTGCTCACGGCAGAGAAACCATGATCGATGTGATTGAGAGGACTGCAGACGAGGTTTTTATTCCTCTTACAATTGGAGGGGGAATAAGCTCTATAGACGCAATTCGTCAAATCCTCAGGGCTGGGGCAGATAAAGTCTCAGTTAACACCTCTGCGGTCAAGAACCCTGATTTCATCAAAGAGGCTTCGGATATATTTGGAGCCCAGTGCATTGTTACTGCGATTGATTGCAGGAGAAATCTCGATATAAAAAATAATCCGGATAAAACTATCCTGGAACTTGAGGATGGAACTCCTGCCTGGTATGAAGTGGTAATCTACGGAGGCAGGGAAGCTACAGGAATCGATGCCGTGGAGTGGGCAAGAAAGGCAGAAGAGCTGGGTTCCGGGGAAATCTTGCTTACAAGTATGGACAGGGACGGAACATGTGCCGGTTATGACCTGCCAATTACAAGAAAACTCTCAGAAGAGCTCGATATCCCTATTATAGCTTCAGGAGGAGTCGGAAACCCTCAGCACATCTATGAGGGATTCTCAATAGGAAAAGCCGATGCCGCCCTTGCAGCAAGCATTTTCCACTTCAGGGAATACTCAATTAAGGAAGTTAAAGAATATCTTAAGGAACGGGGAATCCCTGTCAGACTTTAAAATTCAGGAAAAGGTTGTAAAGGCAAAAAAATAAGTCAGGCAACTAACATCTGGGCGACTAAAAATTTTCCGGAATAAGGGAATGGGGAATAACAATGGAAGTCTCAGAATTCCAGAGGATAATGTACGAGCTCTATGCACATAACGACAGGAAAAGGGGAGGTAAGGCTACAATGCTCTGGCTTGTTGAGGAAGTTGGAGAACTTGCCGAAGCCATCCGCAGAGAAGAGCCAGAAAAAATAGAGGAAGAACTTGCAGACTGCTTCGCCTGGATAGGGGCGCTTGCCAATCTCTACGGCGTGAACCTCGAAGAAGCTTTCCTTAAAAAGTACCCTGGCATATGCCCTACCTGCAAACAGAAACCTTGCATCTGTACGGATTGAAAGCAGTAAGTATTATTATCGAGAAATCTGAACTCTAGGCTTCTTTTTTGGAACTTATATCATGCCGAAATCATAATCTGTGAGATTTTTTACATATTTACTTTCATATATTTTGAGATACTTTTTTATTTATTAAAGTCAATATCTTATATGGAATTCTTATCTAGATTCTTCGTTTATCGGGGGAACACAAATGTCAGAAGTCGATAACATGGAACTTCTTGAAGGTGTGCAGATTAAGGTACTTAACAACACTGGCGAGGATCTTGTGCTGCAGGCGCAGAAAATTGAGAAAGGGATGTTCAAGAAAGGTCAGCAGGCTCCTGCTAGAATCGGATCTTATGAGGAAAAAAGCTTTGAGCTTGTTGCATGTGAAGGAAGCTGTGAAGGTGGAGCAGATATCGAGGGATGGGTAAAGTACGGATTAGAATGTGCGGAAGGATATTGCAAGATACACTTCAGGTACATGGGGAAAACAAACAAACTAGGTTACTCCTGTGAATGCCACATGCGTGATGGGAAGATGCTCTGCGAAGCTTCAAAGGACGAGAAAACTGGAAGAATAGTGAGCTGGATAATAGGACCAAAGGAGTAAACCCAAAAGAAATGCTCACTGGACTTTGTCCGATAATGTTTTAATCCATAGCTCCTTTGTTATTTTGGCTATGCTACGACCCTGGTTGTAATTTAATATCTTATAGCAGAGCGAACAAAAGGCTCTGCTAATTTAATCAATAATGCCCGTGCTATAATTACACCAGCTAATCTGTAGCTGGCGTTAATAAAACGGATTATATAATATTTTTCAAATAGTTTTTGAAGTCTGTAGAAAAACGGATCGGATTAGCTGTTTCGTTTTTGATTTTTCCTTCAATAACTGCTTTTGTCATAAGTGCAAGACTCTTTGCGACGTTTTTCGAATGCCGTAGTTTTCTCTTATAAATTCAGTTCCAGGTTTCCCGGAAAGGAAGGGAATGCCAAAGCTTAATTAAGGGCAGACTCTGTAATCCCATCTGATGAAGCCTAAAAAACCGGAACTGCTTGCCCCGGCAGGTGGCATGGAAGCTTTTGTTGCAGCCGTAGAAAACGGGGCGGATGCCGTGTACATTGGAGCCAGGGCTTTCAGTGCTCGGGGGTATGCCTCGAATTTCTCAGAAAAAGAACTTGAAGAGGCTATTGACTATGCTCATCTTAGAGGCGTGAAAGTCTACGTAACCGTAAACACGCTGCTTAAGGAAGAAGAAGTGGAAGATGCACTTAAATTGCTTTCCTACCTGAGAGAAATAGGAACAGACGCGGTCATAGTCCAAGATCTCGGACTAATCTCGCTTGCAGGAAAATATCTCCCTGATCTTCCACTGCATGCGAGCACGCAAATGACCCTTCACAACAGCGAAGGGATCGAGTTTGTAAAAAAACTGGGTATAGAAAGGACTGTGCTCTCACGAGAGTCTTCACTTGAAGAGATAAGACGGATAAAAGAGAAAACTGGGACTGAAATTGAAGTTTTCATACATGGGGCTCTCTGCATATCCTATTCCGGCCAGTGCCTTCTTAGCAGCCTTATAGGGGGAAGGAGCGGAAATCGAGGATTCTGTGCCCAACCCTGCCGTAAAAGGTACAGGCTTTACTGTGAAGGAAAACCGATCAAAACAACAGGCAGCTATCTCCTGAGCCCGAAAGACCTTAACACGGCTGCAGGCCTGGGAGCTCTTATAGAAGCCGGGATCGAGTCCTTCAAAATCGAAGGGCGCATGAAAAGACCGGAATACGTAGCAGGCGTTGTCAGGATTTACCGCCGCCTGATTGACAGGTACATTGAAAATCCTGCAGAGTATTTTGTTTCCGAAGAAGAGCAGGAAATACTCACCCAGCTCTTTAACAGGGGTTTTACTCAGGGTTACTTTTTTGAAAATCCACGCTGGGAGCTCATGAGCCGGGAAAATCCGCACAACCGTGGAGTTCCTGCAGGTACAGTTACAGGATATAGCAGGCATACAAACCGTATCCGTGTAAAACTCTCGCGGCCTCTTCGTCTCGGAGACGGAATAATGGTTGAAAACGCAGAAACAAGACCCGAGGATAAAGGAAAAATCATATTTTCAATGTATTCCGGAAAGAGCCCGGTATACAGTGCAGGAGCTGGAGATATAGTAGAGATTCCCTTCGATTCAAGGGTTCCGGTAGGAAGCACGGTATACAGGACACATGACAAAAAGCTTATGGACTCCCTCAAAAAAGAAAGTGAATCCGGGAACCTTAGACCTAAAATCCCTGTATTCATCAAGGCTGACATTGCACCTGGAAAGCCTGTGAGATTTGAAGTAAAAGACAGGGATTCAAACACAATAACAATTGAATCTGAGTATATGGTTGAGAAGGCTGAGAAACAGCCTACTTCAAAAGACCGGATAGAAAAGCAGCTCTCAAAACTTGGAAACACGCTTTTTGAGGCTTCAGAACTTCAGGTCTCTGTGAAAGGGGACGTTTTTATTCCTGTCGGGCAGTTAAACGAACTGAGGACAAAGGCAATAGAGCAACTTGAAAAACTGCGGATCTCCAGATGGAAACGAAAACCTATCGATACTCTGCAATTCTTTGAATCTGAAGAAAAAGCAGACCTAGATGCAGGAAAACTTGTGAAGGAAAATATTCCGACGCTTCCTATGCTCTCGGTTTCCGTGTATTCTCTTGAAGGACTTAAAGCGGCGCTTGCGGGTGGAGCCGATCAGGTCTATTTCGGAGAAGGGCTCTTCAGAAGACCTCAGACTGCAGGGCAAAAAGAAAGCTCTGCACAGGAGCTTGACTCTGTTTTTGAAAATGCGGTTTCAGAGACGCAAAATGCAGGCAAGAAAATCTATTTCATTACACCAAAAGTTGTGAAAGACTCCGAAATGAGATATGTCGAAAGAACCTTCTCTCGCGTAAGAGAACTGGGGGCTGATGGTGTTGTAGTTTCAAATCTTGGGACTCTGAACCTTGCAAAAGCTGGGAAAATTCCTTTTATTGCAGATAGCCCACTTAATATCTTTAACAGTCACACTCTTGCCCTTATGCTGCAGGAAGGAGCTCAAATGGCTGTAATTTCACCAGAACTCACCGTTGAGGAGTTAAAAAATATTGTTTCTTATGAACCTGCAGAATGTATCGTTCACGGCCGCCTTGAACTCATGGAATCGGAGCACTGCCTTATAGGCGGGCTTCTCGGGGGCGACAAAGGTTTGTGCAATGCCCCATGCAGGTCAGGAAAGTTTGCACTGATAGACGAGAAAAACTACGAGTTTCCTCTGCTTATGGACTATGAATGCAGAATGCACCTCCTTAATTCAAGATCACTCTGCATGCTCGAATATATTCCTGAAATCCTTGAAAGCGGAGTTTCAAGTCTCAGGATCGAAACTCTGGGAATGGAGAATCCTGACGAAATAAGAAGAGTAACTCGCGCTTACAGGAACGCAATTGATGCATATATTGATACCGGGAATCATGGAAAGGAAAACTGCGAAAAGCTTGGAAAGGGCTTTACCACAGGACACTATTTTAGAGGTGTGCAGTAAAAGCTGGAATTGCCGGAAAAAACGAGTTAAAAGGTGAAAAGAACATGGAATATCTGGATAAAAAAATAATTTCCGAAAAACAAAGCCCGAAAATTTTTCTTTCTGGCTCGATCCGCGGAGGAAGGCAACTGCTTGAGACATACAGGTTTATATTTGATACCCTTGAGGAAGCAGGGGCTGAAGTGCTCACCTGGCACGTTGCCGACCCTGAGCTGGAAAAAGTGGAGATGAGGATGACAGAAGAAGAGATTTATGCCAGGGATATGGATTTGCTTGTAAGAAGTGATGCCCTGATTGCAGAGGTTACGGTGCCTTCCACTGGGGTGGGTTACGAGATTTGCAGGGCACTTGTCCGTAAAATTCCTGTGCTCTGCCTCTACAATCCGGATGCAGCAGTTTCGGCAATGGTGCTCGGAAATCCAGATCCTTTGCTTGAGGCAAGGGCTTATCCGGATAAAACCTCACTCAAAAATATTATTACTGAATTTATAAGGAATTTCTGAGGAGAAAAAATCTATATTAATCTCTGTTCTGAACAAAAAGCCAATAGATATGTTGCTTAAACCTGAAATGTGGGCTTTTATTCTCTGTAATGGTATTATAACACTCAATGATAATTATAAATAAGTTGAGATCCTATTTATGACTCATGGTAGTTGAAATTATAGAAATTTTAGTACTGGTTCTGGCAATTGTAGTGGCCTTCCTCCTGTATAAAGTCCTGAAGACCGCAACTAGCCTTGCAATAAATGCAGTACTCGGGGTCTTAGTCTTGCTCGCAGCAAAAGTTTTGCTTGGACTTAACATTGCAATTACGTGGGTGGCAGTTATTATCTGTGCAATAGGTGGCATTTTCGGAGCGCTTGCCATAATTGTGTTAAACTATTTGAAAATAGCTTTTATATGACAGGTAAACGGGAAAAAATGGCAGAAATGACCAAAAGCTATTGAAGAGGATACAAGTCTAGAAAAATTCTTGAAAGCTTCAGGAAAGGAGAAACTCAGGATTTCCTGTATGAAAATAATCTCAGGGCTTCCGGAAGATTCCTCTTACCAGATGCCTTCTATAAGATTCTCCTCTGAATGTTTTTTCTTTTATTACCTCTTCCAGCTCGATGACTTCAAATCTCCCGAAAAGTGCCCTTACTTCCCCTTTGGTAAAATAATGGTAAATTATACCACTTTGCCGGGCAAAAGTCCTTTCCTCATAAGGGGTTGAAGGCTCTCCCCCGCAGCGCATATCCTCACAGCCGAAGGCTTCAAATAAAACAAACCCGCCTTTCCTGAGTATGTAATGAAACTCCCTGACTGCGGATTCTCTTTCTTCTTTGAAGAGGTGCTGGAGCACTCCATAACAAAGAATTCCGTCAAAAGCATGGGCTTTGAGAGGAAGTTCTGACACATCTGCCCCGAGATGTTCAGCAAACCTGCCGCTCCTTGCAAGCTGAGCTCTGGAAGCTTTAAGGGCAGTCAAAGAAACATCAATTCCAATTGCGTCGTAATGCCTTGCAAGTTCACCAAGGTATCTGCCACTTCCTGATCCGGCATCAAGCACCCTGGACCCAGGCAGAAGATGAGCCTGTATATCCCGGACAGGTGCAGGCCCGCCCCACTTCAGGTGGGCATATTCCCTGTCCCAGGCAAGGAAGTGATTTTTTGCAGGCGCTGCCTGAGAACTTGAGAGGCTGTAAGCATCCGATTTATACATATTTATTCTTGTTTTTCAGGGCTGTAGGTTGAGGCTTCTTTGAATCTCTCTACCAGGAATTCCTTCTCAAAGGAAGACAGGAACCACCCAGCTTTGGGGCCTGAGTTTTGCCCAAGTATTGAGATATAAATTGCTTTGAAAAGCTCCCTGGGGTCCACATGCGGAGCAGGATTATTTAACTTTTCTGCAATCAGCCTGTTCAGTTCTGAACCCTCATCTTTTGCGGAATAGATCAGCATATGATATTCTTCACCGCTAATTTCCCCTCTGGTTTCTATAAGATCTGCAAAGGCTGAAAGGAAAGCTTTCTGGGGTTCAGATAGGGTTGCAGCCTGCACAGGCACCTTTTCTTTCACATTAAACTTGGCAAAAGGTGGAGCATAGAGTTTAAGCCATCTAGAGACATTTTTTGCAAGTTCCTTTATACACTTTTTATCTTCAATTGAAAAACCAGAGCGTTTTACAATTTTCAATATCTGGTCAAAGTCCCCTCTTGCTACCTGATAGATTGTCACCATCTGCTTGAAAGGAACTTCAGACTGGCAGATGCCTGTTGCCCTGGAAAGCTCATAAACTCGACTTTGGAAAGCCCCAAGCGAAGGATCATTTTCCCTGAACTGTGTCCTGAGCCTTTCGTATTCGTCAACAAGGGTAAGGAGCGGTTGTCCAGGATCGAACTGGATGTGCTTCTCAGGTTTTGTGCGTATAATCAAATAGCGAAGAACTTCAGGAGGCACAACTTCAAGCATATCCGAAATCGAGATGACAACTCCAGTAGAAGAGGACATTGCCCCCTGCTTTCCAAGCATAATCCACTCATAGACAATAGGATAAGGAGGCTCGTGCCCGAAAATCTCTTTTACTATCCTCTTTCCAGTATCGTAAGAGCCACCCTTTGAAGCGTGATCTTTCCCAAAAGGTTCGACTGTTACCCCTAAAACCGCCCAGCGAGCAGGCCAGTCTACGCGCCAGGTGAGTTTTCCTCCCCCTGCCATTGGCACAGTACCGGAGTGCCCACATGCACAGACATAATCCACGGTCTCAGCCTCAAGATCAAAATCCGTAACCTTTGTTGTTGTAATCCTTCCACACTGGTTGCATCTCGGGTTGAAAGGATTCCAGTCCGGTGCTACGGTCTTCCCTGAGACCTCCTCAAGGATTTTTGCAATAGCATCCCTTTTAACCAGGGCAGTTTTTATTGCTTCGGTGTATCTGCCTGCCCTGTACATTTCATCTGCCCTGTAAACCTGCGGATTGATTCCCAGGCGCCTGAGGGCTTCCAGGAAAGGTTTCAGAAAATGCTCGGCATAATTTGCGCAGTTTCCGCAGGGGCAGGGAATTTCAGATATTGGTTTTCCCACGTATTCAGCATAACTCTCTGGAAGGAACGGATAAACCTTGCGCAGGGGATCGTAATTATCTGCAATATAAATGAAATCAGCATCTGCCCCTTTATCAACAAGTGATCTATAAACTGCATCGGCAGTCACGACTTCTCTCATGTTGCCTATGTGAATGTGCCCTGATGGAGTGATGCCTGTAGCAACAAGATGCTTGTCGCCCTTTTTTAATACATCTTCGGCTATGACGTCTGCCCAGTGAATTGTATCAGCCATGTTTCTCACCAGAATTACAAGCGCAAGCTTTTTTGAAAAAGATTGATCGCAAGCCTTTTCAGAAAAAGTTTGATCACAAGCCTTTTCAAAAAAGGCTTGAATGAAAACCTTTTGAAAAAAGGTTTTATCACAAACTTTTTTGAAAAAAATTTGATCAAAAACCATGATTTAACTAAAACGGCGTGGTCAAGCGGCGCAACGGTTTACACAAACTTTTCCAGTAAAGTCTTGATTAGAAGCTTGAATTCACTTCATAATTATCATATCAATTAATAAACCTTGGGCTCGGAGGCAAGGAACCGAAGTTTACTTTTACTTCATATGTTTGGCAAAAACGAAATAGCAGTAAAGAAAAGCCAGATAAAAAATAAAAAAAGAAGGAAAATTAATGGAGGTTCAAAGGCAAATTATTCAGGAGTCTGCAGATTTACGGAGATTTAATATGGCACTACACAAAAATAAATCAAGCAAACTTGATTTATCAATATATAAGAGCACGTAAAAATATATAAATATTTCGAAATGGGTCGGATATGGGAGGAAAGATTAAAATTGATAGAACAAGCTAGATGAAAACAATATAAATGTAAGCTATTCCGAGAAAAATGTTAAGGCACAGGTTAACAGCTATGAATTAAGGAAAAAAGTACGGTACTGCTAAAAAATGTTGAAGAAAAACTCATTCAGTATATGACCAGTTAAATATCAAGAAATTAAAGGCTGCCTGCAAAGCAGGCAGCTGTAGGAGCCTATTAGCGAATAAATTATTAATATGCCTGGCAATTTTAATGGCTTTGCTGTCCCTGAAGCGTCTTCTTATTATTTTTATAGTTAAACAGATTAAGTTTTCTGAGAGGATCAATCGTCAAAAACAGGTTCAGAGCTCCATTTTACAATATTTCCAGTAACTGCATCAATTTCAAATTCGTACTCCACATTGTTATAAACAATAGATCCTTCATATACAGCTACTCCGTCTTCTGTATCCAGATGAAGCCGAATATTGGATTCCGTTGCTCCTGGAACCCTCGCAAGTGCAATGGATCTGGCTTTTTCTTCACCAATATACGTGTTAGTCTGGCCTGATTGCATATTGCTTGATATCGAATAGTTTTCCACATCAGAGTCATAACTTAAAATTTTTCCGGTAGACGCATCAATTTCATAATCATACTCCACATTACCGCTATAAAACTCGATTTCATACTCCTGTCTACCATTGTCAGTGTCAAGCTCTGTTTTAACAAAAGTAACATTAGCTTCTGTAAGTCCGGCATCCGTAAGAGCTATTTCCTTTGCTTCTTCCATAGTGATAATATTATCCATGCCGGTAGTATTTTCATCTACGGGAGAGGGTGCAGAAGTTGCTGGGGATGCTGTTTCATTAACAGTACCCGATGTCACATTCTCTGTAGATGTACAGCCAGTAACACTAATTGCTAACAAACTAACTATTAATATTGTGAATAGGGTTCTCTTCATATGAAATACCTCTATATATTTTTTATTTTGTATTCCAGTATTTTAATTTTTTTATTTTCTTTCCATTCTCATGGTATTTCCAGAATTGATCCGTCTATTATGTTTATTTAGCCTTATTTACCGGAATAATACATTGACAAACTTCCTGAATATAAACATAGATTAAACAAAATTTATTTCAATTAGATGTGATTCGCCCCCAAATCCGCCCCCAAATCCTTATTATTTTTAATTTTATATAAAAATTTTTTACGTTTAATTTTCATATTATAGCTTTATTTTTCGCATTATAATCCGTATATAAAATATATAAAATCGTTCATTATAAAAATACACTCATTATCATAAAAGAATAAGTCATATTTATTTTTTTGATAAATATGGTACGGGAAATAATTGGGATATGGGTACAAAGTAGAAGAGAGTCGAAGTTCTGCTAGCTATAAAGAAATAATTAAAAAACGTACGAGAAATAATTAAAAAGTGTACGAAAAATAATTAAAAAGTGTATAAGAAACAATTAAAAAAATAGAATAACAGCAGGGGAGGTTGTTGCCGTTTTTTTCAAGGATAAACTTCTCAAACCTGCCTCAGGATTCACAGGTGTTTTATAGCTTCTTTTTAGTGGCGTGTGTTTGTTCTTTTAGGTCTTTTTACCCCTGCTGTGGAGGAACATTTAATTTGCTACCTGAACTCTTTCCTCAGGCTATCTGTTTTCTAAAGACGTCGCAGGAATTAATCTTTATATCGAGCAGCTTTTCGATATTCATTTTCGCAGCAATGCCTTTTGCAGCTCCAGGGACTGAGGTAATCACACCGATATCAAGTTCTTCACGCAGCTCGCGCATGATATGCTCGTCTACAAGGTCCATGACATCGACCCCGAGCTTCTTTGCCACGTACTCTTTTGCCTCGCCTATGCGCATGTTCTTTGAGAACTGCATCCTTGCAACAAGGTCGCCTGCAGCTCTCATTCCTGTCATAC
>Ga0208297_1000538_pt1 | contig 70516 bp, 50 predicted proteins | sample LMS_cellobiose_e_FD_187367 | JGI IMG/M metagenome (GOLD analysis project Ga0208297, IMG submission 187367) | Rumen-fistulated moose microbial communities from Alaska, USA - LMS_cellobiose_enrichment (SPAdes) (version 2) | ecosystem: Host-associated > Mammals > Digestive system > Stomach > Rumen...
TAGGAGCATCGAAAAACATAAGGCGAGAAAAACGAGTTATAAAAACAACCTCCGCCAAACGGCATTATATAGCTTAAAATCTGGACAGAAACTTGCCAAACTATTGTGAAAATGAGTTCTCGGACAGTCTGGGGCGGGGAAGTGATTTAAACTTTGAACTACAAATTCTATCATAAGTACATTGGCAAATCGAATATTTTTGTATTTTTGCACGCTTAAAACGAAATTATTAATCTAAAATAGAAAACTATGAAAAAAGTATGTTTGATTATGGCAGTGGTAATGATGGGCTTTATGGCTCTCGTTTCCGCTCAGAAACCTTTTGCCGGTACCATTAAATTCCACACTCATATCGAGGGTACTGATGATCCCAATATCACTTCACAAGGTGAAAGTGATTACAGCGTTCAGATATTCGGCAATTACATCAAGACTGTAAGAAGTATTCAGGAGGGTTTTGGCATTACTTCCATTACCAATGGTGACGCCAAAAATGCCGTGGTTATTTTGGATATTATGGGCATGGGAAAATATTATATTGAGACTCCTGCTGAAAAATTCCAAGAAAAAATGAAAAACTTGAATTGCACTTACGACCATACTGGTGAAAAGAAAAATATTGCCGGCTATGAGTGTGAAAAGGTGAATGTGACTATCACTGACATGGAAACTGACGAAAGCGAAAGTGCAGTTGCGTATGTGTCAACAGCCATCAACAGTGGTGCCGACATCAATTTCCAGCAATTTCCCAAATTAAACGGTTATCCTATGAGAATAGAGCAGAAACAGGATATCGATGGAACTGAAGTTACCATTATCATTGAAGCCACAGAAGTGTTGCCAAGCAAGAAAATCAAACAGGTTGACTTCCTGATGCCTGCTGACGCCCAAGACATCAAAACCAATCCCGAACTGATGAAAATGTTAGGTATGGGCGGTGATGACGAGGACGAAGACTAATTAATAATTGACAATTAATAATGAATAGAAAAGGAGGTGCTTTCCCAAGTACCTCCTTTTTTATTGTAACTTTTAACTTGGCTACACTACAACTAATTAACTAATTAACTAATTTGCTAATTAACTAATTTGCTAATTCAATTTGTAATTCAGCCTGCGGTATTCTGCCATTTCCTCATATTTTGTGCCCGGACGGCCGTAATTGGCGTAAGGATGGATACTGATGCCACCACGAGGCACAAACAAACCAATAACTTCTATATAACGCGGATCCATCAGCTTAACCAGGTCTTTCAAGATGATGTTGACACAATCCTCGTGAAAGTCACCGTGATTGCGGAAAGAAAACAGATAAAGCTTCAGGCTCTTGCTCTCTACCATGCGCTGGTCGGGGATATAGAGAATCTTGATCTCGGCGAAATCTGGTTGTCCAGTGATAGGGCAGAGCGAAGTGAACTCTGGACAGTTGAACTGTACCCAATAGTCATGTTCGGGATGCTGATTCTGAAATGTTTCCAAAACCTCCGGCGCATAGTCGGTGGCATATTCGGTCTTATGGCCTAACTGCTGTAGATTGTCTTCTTTTCGGTTCATATTATTTAGGTTTCAGGGGTCAGGGGTTAGGAGTCTGTAGGCAGTGATTAGTGATTAGGGGCAGTATAGTTAATAGTTAATAGTTCTTGACCACTGACCACTGACCACTGACCACTGGCCACTGATCACTGGTTAAAGGTTAAGTTTATGTCCCATCTTCTCCTGTTTGGTTTTCAGGTAGTAGCGGTTGATGTCGTTGGGTTCGATGATGATGGGCACAGTTTCCACGATGTCAATGCCATATCCGTTCAAGCCCACACGCTTGGCGGGATTGTTGGTAATCAAGCGGATTTTTTTGGCTTTTTGGTCATTAAGTATTTGTGCGCCAATACCATAGTCACGTTCATCGGCACGGAAACCGAGTTCGAGGTTAGCCTCGACCGTGTCGCGTCCCAATTCCTGTAAGTGATAGGCTTTCAATTTGTTAACCAAGCCAATACCTCTGCCTTCCTGGCTCATATATAGTACCATGCCCTTGCCTTCTTTCTCTATCATCTCCATAGAACAGTGCAGTTGTGCGCCGCAATCGCACTTGCAGGAGCCGAAGATGTCGCCAGTTGCGCAGGAAGAGTGCACACGTACCAGCACGGTTTCACCAACTTCCCATTCGCCTTTCTTCAGCACCAGATGCGTGCTCCCGTTGTTGAGCTGGGTATAGGCTATCAGTCTGAAATTGCCCCATTGCGTAGGCAAATTCACTTCCTGTTCCTTGCGTATCATCTTCTCATTCTTCACCCTGTAGGCAATCAGATCCTGGATGGTGATGATTTTGATATCGTGTTTGGCGGCAACCTCCATCAGCTGGGGCAGCCGGGCCATGGTGCCATCGGGATTGATGATTTCGATAAGTGCTCCCACAGGCTGCAAACCTGCCAGACGGGCTAAATCAACAGCCGCTTCGGTATGGCCTGCCCGTACCAGCACGCCACCGTCACGGGCACGTAAGGGGTTGATGTGTCCTGGACGTCCGAAGTGTTCCGGTTTCGCATCGGGTTCGGCCAATGCCTTGATGGTATAGGCTCTGTCGTGCATGGATACGCCTGTGGTGCAGCCGTTACCCAGCAAATCCACAGTCACGGTAAATGGGGTGCCGTGCAGCGAAGTGTTGGAGGCCGAATCCACCTGCATTTCCAGTTTCAGCTGACGGCAACGTTCCTCAGACATGGGGGCGCACAAAACGCCACGTCCGTAGCTGAGCATAAAATTCACTTTTTCCGGGGTTACATGTTCCGCGGCAATGATAAAATCACCTTCGTTCTCGCGGTCTTCATCATCTACTACAATGAGGAATTTACCTTGTTTGAAATCCTCAATGGCTTCTTCAATAGTGTTCAGTTTTATCTCCATTCTATCTTATAAAAATTTAGTGCCCTGATGTCCCATCTGTGAGATTGGATTGCGGCATTGAATTTGTTGTATCTGATGCCAATCCTGAATGTGCCCTGTGGAACAGGAGACAAGGCGTTACTGTTAGCGAATATAGTGGGAAAATTGGAAAGCGAATACAAATGCCATTCGTTCATGTCGATATCACCTCCCTGATAAGTGGTGGAGTAATACACTTGGTAGAAATCGGGATTTGTGATATCCGCCATCTGGTGCTCAATTCTCAATATGCGGTCTGCATCGTTGATGGTGATTTCGGGAGAGATGAGCCAATCGTCGCAAGTTCCAGAGACCTGCATGTGATACAGGAATTCGCTGCCTCCATAATTGGCATATTTCCATGCATCCTCGGTGGTGGAAATCCATCCGCCAGTGGTCAGAGAGTTGGCGTTGATACTTTCCTTGTGGACGAGAATCTCAGTGGCTTGTGGCCCTTGTTCCACTTCTTTGATATCATCTGCGGTACGCAGAGTGAACTGGTAATCACTTTTATAAATTGTTAGGATACCTGTCAAATTATATTCCTTGGTGGCGTCGATGACAATATTTCTGAACTTGGCATAGTTGGATGTTCTTACCGCAATGTTGAAATTCCCCAATTTGCGGTCACAGGTGACCTCGTTGGTGGCCAATTGCAAACCATGGCATTCCGAACTGAAACGGGCACCTTTGATAGTGCAGAGGCAGTTGATTTTGTCCGCAGACAAATCGGCATTGGAATTGATTTCGCATATTCCTCCGCAAGGAGACAACTCAATGATATTATCCATACTTGGCAAGCCATCTCTGGATATGTATTTGTTTAGCATCATGTAATTGATACGGCCAATACTGTTTTCATAAATCCAGCCGACCTGGAATTTGTTGTAGTAGTCACCCACCACCAGACCGTCGCAGTTGATATAGACAATCTGGCCTACAGGGTATTCATTGAACAAGCTGCTCTGGTCAACTGCGATCTCAATACCACCTGTTTGGTCTTGCACGGTGATATATTTGTAGCAGTTGCCACCTTCGTCGGAGCTGACCACCACGGCCTTCACGATGAAGCGCTCTCCACTGTATTGGCAGATGGAATCCGTGACATTCATGTTCATCTGGGTATGCCTTGCCTTGATGTCGGCAATGGTCTTGTTGGCTTTCTTTCCGGTATATTCCGGGGCCTGGAATTCCGGAGCTTCCCATTTCTTGCATGAGCCCAAAGAAAGAATCAGGGCTAACAATATGATTGATATGCTATATATTCTTTTCATAGCTTTATTAATTTTATTGTTCAATAATAGTTGAGACTTTGAAGGCTGAAAGCAGCCATGTAGAGTTGATATTGTCATAATACCTGAATGCGAATCTCAAATTGGAGGAGGCGAGAAGTTCGTCGGTCAAAATGGCATTATAGGCTGTGAAAGTAGTGGGGAAGTTGCTGATATTCAGACTATGCCATTCACTTTCATCAATGTCGCCGCCAGTGTATGTGGTGGAGTAATATACTTGACGGTAGCCGACGCCGTTCAATGAACGGTGAGTGAAAGAAAGTGTCAGATTGTCGTAGTTGGTGGCATTGATGGAAGGTGATATCAGCCAGCTGTCGTTGCCACCAGCGGCACCGACAATTCTCATAGCACTACCTGGCATATATTCCCAACTGCTGCCACTGATGGTCTTGTTGGTCCAGCCGTTCTCCAATGGATTTTGGGACAAATCCAGTTTGCTCACTACAACCTCTGTTTGAACAGGAGGAACAATAGGATCAGAAATGTCGGATAAAAATCTAAGTGTCAATTGGTTAGTTGTCTTGAAACGGGAAAGGATAGCCACCATGTCGAAAGTGCCATTGGGTGTCAACTGACTTGCGAAATGGGCATATCTGCTGGTATATAAAACAATCTCGCTGCCGTCCTCAAACACAATGTCGTTGGAGGTTCCGCTGCTGGTGGTCTCGGCAAAACGACTTCCGGGGTATTTGAAATGGCAGTTTTTCACACGTACCAAGCGGTTGTACATGTTGTTCTGTATCTGGTTGGCGGATGTCAGTTCTATGGACTCCGGAGTGGCACCGGGGGCACCGTCTTTGAAGATATGTTTGTACAGCACATTGGTGTTGATACCTTCCATGCCGTCGTTCTCCCACCAGCCCAGCTGGGGCAGCAAACCATAGTCTCCCAACACCAAGCCGTCGCAATTCACGAAAACACGCTGGCCAAGGGGGAAATTGTAATACAGTGTGCTGCTGTTGATTTTGATTTGCACACCCGCAGTACCGTCATCAATGGTAATGAATTTGTAGCAATTGCCTTCTTTGTCGCTTGAAATGACCACGCCCTGTATTACAATACCCTTGGGAAGAGTGTCGTAAGTAAAACCGGCCGGATTGGTGTGGTATTCCAACAATTGGGCAATCGTATGGGTGGCTTTGCCATCGTAAGTGGCGATAGGCGCCACATCCAATTCACGCTTGCACGAGGCCAGTAAAAACACTGCCACGGTCAAGAAAAATGATAATTTATATAGTTGTTTTTTCATTTTATGGTTGAATTTTGAATTTTTAATTTTGAATTAAACTTACGCCACTACCCCGGCCTTCGGCCACCCCTTCTAATAGAAGGGGAATTTCAATTCCACATCTTAGTTAAACTGGAAGTTCAGTCCGGCAAAGAAGGTGGTTCCAAAAGCGTAATAGTATTTGTTCTGGAACTTGTTAGGATTGTATTCGGTATAGTCGTAACGATATTGTTCCCAAGCGGTGGTAATCAGGTTTTTGTTGTTGGTGATGTTGGTCACGCTGATGTTGAAACCGATGGTGTATCTCTTGATTCTCCAGGATTTGCTGATAGAAGCATCCAAGGTGAACTGGCCTTTCAGGCGGGTTTGAGAAGCCATGGCGATATAGGCGGGATCGTCAACAGCCAAGGTGCCGCGTGCGAAAGTGGTTCTTCTTTCCGGATTCAAATCGCAGTAAATCTTGTCGAAATAGTTGGCGTTGATATTCACCCACCAGTATTTGTGATTGAATTTGATACCTATGGTTGCGGCAGCCTGGGGAGTGCCAGCCACATGGTAATTCTTCCAATAAACCGTACGGTTCACATCACCTTCGAAATCGCTGCCGTTTTCAGCATTGATGGTCACTTTTGCACGGTCGGAATAACGGTAATCGCCGTATGTGCCTGCCAAAATCAAGGCGAACATGCTGCCTAATTTGACTTCAGCACCAAGTTCCACACCAATATGACGCTGGTCGATGCCAGTCATGGAATAGTTTACCATACTCTGCATTCCGTCATGATAGAAGCTGACGAGTTTGGTCTGGTCGTTCATCTGGGTGAAATATCCTGTCAGTCGCATGGTGACAATGGGGTATTTCATCACGTACGACAAATCCACAGAGCCGATTTTCTCGGTGGTCAGGTTGTCCACGGCCTTGTTGCGGATACGGGGTGCTACAAAACAATTCAGTGCGCCAGGAGCGTTGGCTTCAAACATACCATTCAATATAAGATAGTTACGTCCGTTGATTTTGTATGTGACACCGCCCTTGAAGGCATATTCCAGGAAAGACAGGGTTTTGGAACGGCCTTTGGAATCATCCTGGAAACGTCCGTTTCTCATGTGGCCAACTCTGAAAATTTCTTTTCCGCCAAGATAAGCGCCCACGTTGAAATCCACTTTATTGTAAGAGAACAAGAACTGTGCCCAGGCTTTCTCTATCATGATATGATAGTCATAGTCATAGCCGAAGACATCGCCTTCATGCAGTTGCTTGTCTTTGTTGTCCAAGTCGTTATATTGCACATTGGCATCATCCGGGAAATCGCCTTCCGAATATTTGTCCACATCCAGCCAATACGAACCGCCCAGCAAGTCGGCGATAGTTTTGTAGTTGCGCTGCTGAATGCCGCGCAATTCCACACCATAAACAAATTTTATATGTTCATTGATAGTATAAATGGCATTGGTGACACCACCGATCAGAAAATGGTCAAACACACGGTTTTCAAGCATATATTGGGCTCTTTTGCCTTGATGGGCGGCTAATTGGTTCACCTCATACATTCTGTTCCAGTTAATTTGGCGCACATTGGCATCGGTCTGCCATGCGTTGAGCACATCGTAATAAGTGGAAGAAGTGTCGCCGTTTTGTATCTGATAGCTTGGCAAATAGCGGTAATAATCAGGTCTTGGGTCCTGGGCGTCGTACCAGTTGAGCGAGGTACTGCTGTTACGTCCGAAAGAGGTGGCCAAAGTGGTTGTCATGTTCAATTTGGAGCTGGGGGTGTAATAATGGGTAAGCATGATAACCGGTTCGTGCACGGTTCTCATGCGTGCATTTCGTTTTTTGCCATCATACCAGCCCCAGTTGGGATTGTAATAATGGGAACCGGTGATCTCGTATGCTTCCTCTACCGAGTTGGCCTGCATTCCGCGAACGGTAGGAGCACCCCATGCTGTCAGGTTCAATGCATGCGCTGTGTTGAATTTTTTCTCTACCGACAGAAAATAACTGTATCCGTTGTAGGTAACCCCATCCACATAATTCAACGCGCTGCCGAAACGACCTGATATACAAGCAGCTACAGACCATCCGTTTTTCAGGACACCAGTGGCGTAGGTAGCCATCAGACGGTTGGTATAGTTTCTGTTGCTCAGCGAATAACCCACACGAACCTGCTTGCGATATGAGGATGCGCGGGTGCTGTAGTTGCTCGCACCGCCAATTTCACCGAAGTTGAATGTGCTGACATTCAGTCCGGTAATGGATTCCGGGTAACGCATCACATGATTCAACCCGCCCCATTGCGAATAGGTGGCACGGCCGGTCACCAAACTGTTGAATTGGAAACCGTTGATACAGAGGTTGTGAAAATGGTTGTCATAGCCTCTTGCCCTGAAATAAGCTATACTGAAAGTATAGGAAGTGTTGTTCTCAAAAACATCCCTGGAGGAATGCAGCAATCCCGGCACATAGTCGGTTTCGCTGTCCGAATCCTCTTGACCTTCGGCGAGGTCGTAACTTTCCGTCGATAAATCTGTCTCGGCATCAACAACAGCGGTTTTCTTCTCCCGCTGTTTTTTCTGTTTTTTTTCACCAGACTCTTGCGAACTTGCTATTAAACAAGCGCTTAGCAATACAACTAACAAGAATAAAGTTTTTTTCATAGACCTAATTTTAGTCGAATAAATTAAACGACAAAAATAAGGAAAAACTATTTTATATAAACCATTTTAAAATAGAATTTCTTAAAAAAAAATAGTGTATATTTGCATTTTAAATATTTGAACAAGCTATGAAGCATAAAATTCTATCACTGATTGCATTTCTTTTGGCTGCCAACATTATTGTTTTTGCGCAGGACAACAAGAAAGAGGCCATTATCGCCTTCTATAATCTTGAGAATCTTTTCGACACGGAAGACGATCCACTCACCAATGATGCCGAATTTCTTCCCACAGGAAGTAATCAGTGGACTCCGGAAAGGTACCAGGAAAAATTAGAGAACATGTCGTCCGTCATCTGCCTGATAGGGCAGGAGAAGGGTGGAGTAGTGGTGCTCGGCGTTTCGGAGATAGAAAACAGAAAAGTGCTGGAAGACCTGGTGGCCATGCCGAAGTTGAGGCCTCTCGAACTGGGTGTCGCCCATCATGACTCACCCGACCGCCGTGGTGTGGACGTGGCTTTCCTGTATAGCAAAGAGCGTTTCCAAGTAATTGATACCAAGGCATTCCCGGTTGTGACAGACGACACCAGCTTCCGTACCCGTGACCTTTTCCTGATGAGTGGTGTGCTGGATAAAACCGACACCTTACATTGCATAGTGATGCACTGGCCCTCCAAAATCGGTGGAGAAAAACGCAGTATGCCCAAACGTATCGCCGCTGCAACAGCCGCAAGACATATAGCCGATTCACTGCTGGCAGCCAATATCAATGCCAATATTATTTTCATGGGCGACTTTAACGACAATCCCACCTCCAAGAGCGTGAAAGAAGTCCTGCGTCCGCAAGTGAAAATCAAAGATGTGCAAAGGGGAGACCTCTTCAACCCGATGTGGAAAATGTTCCAGGACGGTATCGGAACATACGCATACAGAGACAACTGGGATGTTATCGACCAGATGATTGTCTCCGCCAACCTGGTGAATCCCATACGTGCCAATAGCTACAGGTTTGTGACCGCCAAGGTTTTCAGACGCCAGTTCATGCTGACACAATCAGGTGCATACGCTGGTTATCCCAAAAGAACTTTTGCGGCAGGAGCTTATCAGGGAGGCTATAGCGACCATTTTCCGGTTTATATTATTCTTGAAAAATAAAAAATTGAAATATAGATAGTTATGGATAAGAAACTCGTCATCATCCCAACTTACAACGAAAAAGAGAATATCGAGAATATTATCAATGCGGTATTCGCTCTGAACAATGATTATCATGTGCTGATTATTGAGGACAATTCGCCCGACGGAACCGCCGAAATTGTCAAAAGAATGATAGGGGAGAACCCGGATAGACTATTTATAGAGGAAAGAAAGGGCAAATTGGGTTTGGGAACAGCCTATATTCACGGTTTCAAGTGGGCTTTGGCACATAATTACGACTTTGTCTTTGAAATGGACGCTGATTTTTCGCATAATCCCAACGATTTGGACCGTTTATATGCTGCCTGTGTCGAACAAAATGCCGATTTGGCCATAGGATCACGCTATTGCAAGGGCGTAAATGTCATCAATTGGCCCATGTCGCGTCTGCTGATGTCGTATTATGGCTCAGCATACGTGCGTATTATGTTGGGAATTCCTGTGCATGATACTACAGCGGGATTCAAATGCTACAGGGCTACAACCTTGCGTGCCATCGATTTTGACAAGATTCACCATGTGGGTTACGGATTCCAAATCGAGATGAAATACAATGTATATAAGTTAGGCTTCAAGATTGTGGAAGTCCCCATCATTTTCAAGGACCGTACAGAAGGCACCTCCAAAATGTCTGGCGGAATTTTCAAAGAGGCGATTTTCGGCGTCATCGGACTGAGATTTCGCTCGTGGTTCAGAAAATGGGAACGGGTGAATAATTAGCAAATTAGTTAATGTGCTAATGTGCTAATTGTTTATTAAAATTGAGTGGTTGCTTTGAGAATTCAAAATTCAAGATACAAAATTCTATAATCGTAAACTTTAAACTATATCATTTATAAACGCTCAAATCTCAATTATATATACTTTAAATTATTTTGTTGGGAAAGAGGTTGTATTTAACATAATATAAATTATAAGAATAATATTTAGCCTGAAAAATGCGAAAATTTACCGCTATTTTGCTGATATTTACACTGTTGTGCGCATTTTCTCCTGTACGTGCGCAGGACAATACTGGCAACGAAATTTCCACAGAAAAATCTTCAGAATATTCTTCGGAAAATTCTCTGGAAAAATCCACGGAAAAATCAGCAAAGAATTCCACGCGAAATTCAGAAGGAAAAAAAATTGCGGATAATCATTCGGATAACTCTACGCGGAAAATTTTTTATTTCAAAATTGACGACAATATTTCGCGTCCGTCGCAGCGGAAATTAGACAAAGCCATTGAACAAGCCACCGCTCAAGCCTCTGACATTTTGTTTATGGAATTGAACACTTTTGGCGGTGAGCTGGATGCTGCTGACAAGATGCGTACAGCGTTGTTGGAATGTCCGATCCCGACCATCGTTTTCATCAACAAAAACGCCGCTTCCGCCGGCGCATTGATTTCCATTGCCTGCGACTCCATTTACATGGCTCCAGGCAGCTCCATTGGCGCCGCTTCCGTGGTTGACCAGACCGGCCAGGTTTTACCCGACAAATACCAATCCTACATGCGCTCGCTGATGCGCTCCACAGCCGAGATGAACGGCAGAAATCCGGATATCGCCCAGGCTATGGTCGATCCGGATGTGGAAATTCCTGGCGTGTCAGAAAAAGGTAAAGTGTTGACATTCACCACATCAGAGGCTATCGAAAACGGTTTCTGCAATGCGGAAGCTGATGATATGGACGAAGTGCTGAAATTAGCCGACATTTCATCATATAATATTGAATATCAAAAAGATACATGGATTGACAAAATCATTTCCTTCTTAATCAACCCCATTGTGAGCGGTATTCTGATTATGTTCATCATCGGGGGTATATATTTTGAGATGCAGGCTCCGGGTATCGGCTTTGCCTTGCTGGTTTCAGCGGTGGCCGCACTACTCTATTTTGCGCCCCATTATTTGGAAGGCCTGGCAGCCCATTGGGAAATCCTGGTGTTTTTGGTCGGCCTTGGTCTGCTGCTTTTGGAAATATTTGTCGTGCCGGGCTTCGGTGTCACCGGCATCTCTGGCATCATTCTGATGGTTGCCGCACTGGTTCTTACCATGACTTTTAACATTGGCTTCGACTTCAGTTTTTCAGCTCCTGAACTGTTTATCAAATATTTGTTTCTGGTGATAGCGGCTTGTTTCGCGGGTTTTTTGCTCTCACTATGGCTGGGCAAAAAACTCATCACCGCAGACACACGCTATGGTTCGCTGGCACTGAAAACCAATATGGATACAGACAAGGGCTTTGTGGCACAAGATATGAATTTGACACAATATGTTGGAAAACAGGGAATTGCCTCTACCCTATTGCGTCCCGTTGGAAAAGTCGAGATTAATGGTGAATATCTGGACGCCACCTCTGAGGTCGGATTTATCAACAAAGGCGAGGAAATTGTGGTGACCAGGTTTGAGAACGCGCAACTGTTCGTGAAGAGAATTAATAATTAACAATTAATAGTTAATAGTTAATGAGTTACAGGAATCAGGGGGCAATGGGTAGAAATTTAATAATATAACTTTCAGTTTTCAGTTTTCAACTCAATAAATTGGCACATTAGCACATTGATAATTAGCACATTTATGAAAAAGAACATCCCCAACTACATCACCTGCATGAATATCATCTGTGGAGCTATCTCGATGGTGATGTCCCTACATTTCGGTTTTCTGAAATTAGCCGCCCTGTTCATTATTTTTGCGGCCATGTTCGATTTTTTTGACGGTTTTACCGCCCGTTTGTTGAAAGTACAATCTCCCATGGGTGTCGATTTGGACTCTCTGGCGGATGTGTTCTCTTTTGGCGGAGCTCCGGCCATGATTGTTTTTGTCTGGCTTGAACAGTGTTTGTTTAACCTGCCTCCCTCCATTACCGCCCATTCATGGGTGCAAGTCCTCCCCTATCTCGCCTTTCTGATCCCCGCCTTCTCAGCTTTCCGTTTGGCCAAATTCAACCACGACGACCGCCAGCATACCGACTTTTATGGTCTTCCCACTCCAGCTAACGCTCTGTTTATCGGTTTCTTACCTATAGCTGCGGATCGTCTGCCCTTTGTCAACAACTTCTGGGCTGTATTGGTGCTGATGTTGGTATTCTGCTTCCTCTTGGTCAGCGACCTACCCATGTTCTCCCTGAAATTCAAACAATTCAAGTGGAAGGGTAACGAAGTTCGCTATATATTTCTTGTACTGGCAGTTGTGTTGTTCGCCATTTTCAGATTGGGATCCTTCCCTATCATCATTTTATCTTACATATTGATATCTGTAACGATTTTCGCTCTTCAAAAAATCCAACTCTTATGAAATACAACTCCTTGGCACTCTACTGTGGCTCTTCCGCTGGCAACAATCCTAATTTCAGAATTTTAGCGGCTGATTTCGGTCGCCGGTGCGCCGAGAAACAGTTGACCTTATATTATGGCGGGGCTTCCATCGGATTGATGGCTGAGGCCTCTAATGCGGCCCGGGCTATGGGCGGACGTGTGGTTGGCATCGCTCCAAACTTCTTTTCCAACCGCAGCGTCATCGATACCAGTCTGGAAGAACTGATTCTGGTGGATTCGATGAGCGAACGCAAGCAAAAGTTAGAGTCCCTGGCCGACGGCTTCGTCATTCTGCCAGGCTCGTATGGTACTATGGATGAATTCTTTGAGATGATGACCGACGCCCAGTTGGGATTGCACAGCAAACCAGTGGCCGTGGTCAATGCCGAGGGCTATTACGACCATCTTATTGCCCAGTTGGAACGTTTTCGCGCCGATGGTTTTCTGCGCTCCTTCCACTACGACCTGCTTATCGTGGCCAACGATTTGGACGAACTGTTCGACAAGCTCGACCACTACGAGAACAGCAACGACCAGGAATGGCTGAAACATCATATCAACAGATAATCCTGACGATTTAGCACAAACTGAAAAGACGGGAAAAAATATAAATCAATACTTTATACGGTAGTTATTACGCTTATACAATTGCAATTATAACAAATTTTAACGCTATGACATTAGGTATTCTCGCTGCAATGGAAGAAGAAATCAGTCTGGTGACTGAGATGATTGAGGCTCCGGTTCACACAGGACTGGGCGGAAGAGTTTTTGTACAAGGCAAGATTAACGGCATCGACTGTGTGGCCGTTTTCTCCAAATGGGGAAAGGTCGCAGCCGCCATCACTGCCACCTTGCTGATTGAACATTTCCACATCGACAAGCTCATATTCATTGGCACTGCCGGAGCATTATCCGACAAATTGAATGTAGGTGATATCGTTGTTAGCCGCCGGCTGGTACAGCACGACCTTGACGCACGTCCCATCATTCCGCGCTTTCAGATTCCGCTGACCGACAAATCGTATGTTGATAGTGACAGACAGCTGTCCGAATTGGCCGTAAAAAGTGTCAACAAACTGATACAGAAAGATTTTGCAGAGATTGTCGGAGTGGAAGTCCAAAGGGAATTCAGCTTCATTAAACCTGTACTTTGGGAAGGAGACATTGCCAGTGGTGACCAGTTTATCAACAGTGATGAGAAGCGCAACGAACTTATATCCTTGTTACCGGAGGTGTTGTGTGTAGAGATGGAAGGTGCTGCTGTAGCACAGGTTTGTCAGGAGTTTGGGATGCCGTTCACGGTAATCAGAATCATTTCCGACAGGGCCAATCACGACGCCCGTGTTGATTTCGGCCGTTTTACCAAGGCCGTAGCCAACATCTATTCCAGAGCCATTATTGAGGAGCTGACACGAGGGATGTTCTGACTTTTTTTCGTCACTTTTCGCTTGATCGAAAAGTGACCAGAAGATCAAGCCGACTTTTTCTCTCACACTTTTCCCTTGATGGAAAAGTGTGCAAAAGATCAAGCCGACGGTAAGTGCAGCCGCACGTGCCCGCTCCCCCCTACTCAGGCTGTCCGAGAACTCATTTTCACAATAGTTTGGCAAGTTTCTGTCCAGATTTTAAGCTATATAATGCCGTTTGGCGGAGGTTGTTTTTATAACTCGTTTTTCTCGCCTTATGTTTTTCGATGCTCCTAAAAGCACAGAATAAACTGTCCGAAGATAAAACTCAAACTATAAAAATAAAAAAGCGGTATTCCGCAAAATACCGCTTTTAATGTATAAAATACTTGTTTTACTGTTCAAAGTGGTTTTACTCCCCTACCTTCACCAACTCAACATCGAATACGAGGGGTGCGCAGGGAGGAATGGCTTGGTTGCCTCTTTCGCCGTATGCCAGCTTGGAAGGTATCAACAGAACCGCCTTCTCGCCTTCTTTCATCATGGCAATGCCTTCGTCCCATCCGGGAATAACCTGGCCTTGTCCCAACACGAACTCGATGGGTTCGCCACGCTTGACGGAGTTGTCAAATTCGGTGCCGTCAAGCAACTTGCCCACATAATGCACACTTACTTTCTTGCCAGCCGTGGCCTGAACTCCCTTGCCGGCTTTCTTGGAAATAAAATACAAACCGCTGGCTGTAGGAGCCACTTTGATTTTGTTTTTGGCGATGTAATTCTGCATCAGAGAGTCTTCAGCGGCTCTGGCCTGGGCTATGTATTCGTTGTATTGCTCCTCCTGGGCCTGCATTATGGCGTCAACCTCCGCTTTCGGCATCAACTCGGTCATCTTGAAAGTAAAGTACAACTCCTTCTTGTCAAAGGGATTGCTGCCACCCATGTAATGGAAGAAAGTGTCAGCATTCAGTATGAAAGTGGCACTGTCGCCCACATGCATCATGCGGATGGCATCATATACGTCACCATTGTAAATGGATTCCTGAACCAGCTCCTGAATGGGAACGGAAGGTACCAAAATGGAGTCTTCCAACGACAACTGGTAAATCAAACTTACCACATCACCAGTCTGAGCCTGTACGGAATCTTTGTTCAAAACATAGAATTTGTAGTAAAGACCAGACTCTTTGTCCTGTTTGTAACCTTTGTGCTTGCTGCACGAGCTGAAACTGAACACAAATGCCACAGCCAACAAGGCCAACATGATTTTTGAAATTGTTTTTTTCATCTTTTTTTCCCTTTTAAAATATTATAAATTAGTGATTTAAGATTTCAACATTCATTATCAGGGCTTCCCTGCCTTTGATTTTATCGCCATCGCCACCTGCCCCGTATGCCAAATGCGAGGGCACCACCATACGGACCTTGGCACCTGGTGACACCAGCTTGGCCACCTCATGCAAGGCCGGAATCTCCTCGCTTTTCTCTACCCTGAAGGTCTTGATGCCGTCGGTCTCCGAATCGTAAATTTTCTGACCCGACAACAAGGCAATGGTGTATTTCATGGCCACACTGTCACCTTCCACAAAACACGCGCCAGTGCCAGGCGACAGCACCTCATAGCACAAACCTGTACCCGTTTCCTGCATGTTCCAATGGTGACGTTTGATGACCAGCTCGATTTCCTCCGTTTCCAATGCCAATATCCGCTTGTTGCCTTCCACGTATGGGTCAAAAACTTCTTCCTGGACCTCTGAACTATGCACGTTGACTACCCCCGTCGCTTTCTGGCGGCAGGAAGTGAAATTTACCAGCACAAATACTGATAAAATAATGGTTATCAGTTTAATACAGTGTTCCCTCATATTCATCCAATACTTGTTCAAACAAGGCAATAGCGTCCTCTAATTTGCCAAAATAGTCGGCGGCGGAGGCGTTGCGATGACCACCCCCGTTAAAGTGCTTGCGGGCGAACAGGTTGACGTCGAAAGAACCTTTGGAACGGAATGAAATATGGATACGGTTGCCACGGTCTGAGAAGAAAGCGGTGAAAATAATGCCTTTCATCGACAAACCGTAGTTTACAAATCCCTCTGTATCACCTGTTTTGTAGTTGTTATTCTTCAAATCATCGGCATCAAGATAAGTATAAGAGGTGGCCTTTTCTCTCATCACTTTCATGCGTTGGCTAAGCAAAAGTCCCAGCAGTCGCATACGGCTTTCCGAATAGTTGTCATATACTAAACGGTGGATTTCCTCGCCATCCACACCTTTTTTAATCAACTGATGCACAGTAGTGTAAGTCTCGGAATAATTGCATGAATAAGTCAGCGATCCGGTATCAGTGATGATGCCTACATACAAGCACTGGGCAATGGCTAAGGACAGTTTTTCCTTGCCATATTTCAGTTTTTTATACAGAAAATTATATACCAGTTCCGAAGCGGAGGTTGTCTTGGTACAGGAATACATGACATCACAGTCGATTTCCGGACTCAGATGATGGTCGATCAGGATTTTGAAAGCCTTGGATTTGACAATCTGACCTTCCAGGATTTTTCCCGCACGATGAGGGGCATTCATATCCACAACAAACAGCAGGTCGGCTTCTTTCATGATTTTCTTGGCCAGACTGCCATGTCCCTGTTCCACCACAATATTCTCACTGCCAGGCATCCACGCCAGAAAATCCGGAAAGTTGTTAGGAATGATCACATGCACCTCTTTGCCCTCGTTCTCCATGAAATTGTACAAAGCGAGCGAGGAGCCGATAGCGTCACCGTCGGGGTTGTAATGCGAGACAATAGCGATTCTCTTTGCCTCAGCAATGGCCGCACGCGCCTTTTCTATTTCAACCTTATTCAATGTTCCAGAAATTTTAATCTGCAAAAATACGAAAAAAAATAAGCCAATTGGCAAATAAGCAAATTAGTTAATTGGTAAAGGGTTTTAATGTACTAATTATCAATGTATTAATATGCCAATTTAGGGGTTAGGAATTAGTAATCAGTGGTTAGTATTGAATTTTGAATTCTAAAATTTGAACTATTCCTACGAAGATTGGCATCAACAAATAATGATATGGGGATTTTATGTATATTTGCCGATTCAAAATCAGAATAAAATGAAAAAAACACTATTACTTTTGCTTTGTGTGGTTTGCTTGCTTTCCGTTTCAGCACAGGAAAAGAAAATGCAGAAAGAATATGCTGTCAGTCCCACCATTGAGGCGTCAGGCAGTTTCAACTTCGGCATATACAACAAAAACGATGTCAAGGCTATCGGCATACAACGAAAAATCATGTATTCTGCCGGAATATTGTTAGGTTGTGATTTTAAACTACCCCATGGCGTCTTCATGCTTCAATACGGTTTTCTGATTAGCAACAACGATTTTAACTATGGTGGTTATTATCAAACACTTACATTTAAATCGCTTGCCCTCGACATGCCAACAATTTTCGGTTATGCCTATCGTATCAACAATAATTATTCGGTGTCTTTCTCCGGAGGTTATGTGACAAAATACATTTTCAAATTCAGTAATGGGTTTCAAGAAGGCAAAGATAAGCTATACGCGTATGGCATGCATGGTGCCATCGGATTCTGCTACCATGCCTCACCTCATTTCACGCTGCGTGTGGAACCGTTTTTCGAGTATTTCTGGATGCACCCAAGTTATTATGGCTCTTTAGATTATATGGTTCCTGTCATCATCGGCCTGAGAATGGCACTGAAAGGAAACATCCTTAGAATTAAAAATTAACAATTAATAATTAATAGTTGATAGGTTTCTTTTAGGTTTTAGGGGTTAGGTTTTAGGTTTCAGTGGTCAGTGGTTAATAGTTAATAGTTAATAGTTTCAGTTTTCAGTTTTCAGTTTAATTAGCACATTAACTAATTTGCTAATTAAAATAATTTGTATCTTTGCATTTATAAAAGTATAAAAACATAAAATCTATATTATGACCAACGTTATTGACGAATTAAAACAATCAGAAGCCTTATTGGAAGGCCATTTTCTCTTGTCATCAGGCAGACATAGCAATCGTTATTGTCAGTGTGCCAAGTTATTACAATATCCCGAACGTGCGGAAAGAGTGCTGGCGACTGTGGTCGAGCAGCTGAAAGGCAAAGAAATCGACATGGTGGTCGGTCCTGCTATGGGTGGTATCATCGTGGCCTACGAGTTGGGCCGCCAACTGGGTGTTCCCGCCATTTTCACCGAACGCGAAGACGGCAAGATGACCCTGCGCCGCGGGTTCGAGGTGAAACCCGGACAGAAACTGCTGATCACCGAGGATGTGGTCACTACTGGCAAATCGTCCATGGAGACTATCGAAGTGCTGAAGAGCTACGGTGCCGAAGTGATTGGCATCGCTTGTATCGTGGACCGCAGCGCGCAAGCCATCCCCTACCCTGTGTATGGCGCTGTGAAACTGGACATTGAGAGCTGGGAAGCCGACAATTGTCCTTTGTGCAAACAGGGACTTCCGTATGTAAAACCCGGAAGCCGCAAATTCTAAAACATGGAAAACGACAACTTTATCGATTATGTAAAGATATTTTTCCGTTCGGGCAACGGAGGAGCTGGCTCCGCACATCTGCTGCGTACCGCCCATGACCCTAAGGCGGGTCCCGACGGTGGCGACGGAGGCCGAGGTGGTGATGTCATCCTGCGTGGCAACCGCAATTTGTGGACTTTGTTGCACTTGCGCTATACCAAGCATGTGATGGCGGAAGATGGCACCAACGGCCAAGGCAACCAGTGTTTCGGCAAGAATGGCAAGACCGCCTACGTGGAGGTGCCCCTTGGTACCATTGTCAAAGATGCTGAAACAGACGAGTTTATCGGTGAGATTCTGGAAGATGGCCAGGAATTTGTGGTGTTGCCCGGTGGCCGCGGGGGCCAGGGCAATGTGCATTTCAAAACCGCCACTCGCCAGACACCCCGTTTTGCGCAACCTGGTGAACCCGGACAGGAAGGCTGGTTTATTCTGGAACTTAAAGTATTGGCTGACATAGGTTTAGTGGGCTTTCCCAATGCCGGAAAATCAACCCTTATCTCCTCATTGTCCAATGCCCGTCCCAAAATTGCCGACTATCCCTTCACCACCCTCAAACCCAACTTGGGCATGGTGGCCTACCGGGATTTCCAGTCCTTCGTTATCGCTGACATCCCCGGCATTATCGAAGGCGCTTCCGAAGGCAAAGGTATCGGCCTGCGTTTCCTGCGCCATATCGAACGCAACGCAGCCCTGCTCTTCCTGGTGCCATGCATTTCGGAAAATATCAAGAAAGAATATCAGATTCTGCTGAATGAGCTGAAAGCATACAACGAAGAGCTGATGGACAAAAAACGGGTGTTAGCCATTACCAAATGCGACCTGATGCCCGAAGAGGAGCTGAAAAAATTAGAAAAGAAAGTCCCCAAAGACATTCCTGTCATCTTCATCTCCGCCCACGCGCAGAAGAATTTAACGCAGTTGAAGGATAAGTTGTGGGAGATACTACATTAGAAACTGAAAACTGAAAGTTGAAAACTGAAAATTGAAAATTGAAAGTTGAAAACTGAAACTATTAACTATTAACCACTAATCACTGATCACTGACCCCTGACCCCTGATCACTAACCCCTGACCCCTAAAACCTAAAACCTAAAAGAAACCTATCAACTATTAATTATTAATTGTTAATTGTTAATTATAAACTGTCATGGTTAAACCATCAATACCAAAGGGAACAAGAGATTTCGCACCGACCGAGATGATTCGGCGCAACTATATTTTCGATACCATTAAAACCGTTTTCAAGAAGCACGCATTTCTTCCCATTGAAACGCCATCCATGGAGAATTTATCCACACTGATGGGCAAATATGGCGAGGAAGGCGACCGTCTGCTTTTCAAGGTGCTGAACTCTGGCGACTTCAAGCAAGGCGTTGATTTTGAAAACCTTAACAGCAACCAGCTGACCTCTAAAATTTGCGAGAAAGGCTTGCGTTATGACCTTACGGTGCCTTTTGCCCGCTATGTGGTGCAGCATCAGGCGGAGATTTCATTTCCCTTCAAGCGTTACCAGATGCAGCCTGTATGGCGTGCCGACAGACCCCAGAAGGGCCGCTATCGCGAGTTCTATCAGTGCGATGTGGATGTCATTGGCAGCACCAGCCTGCTCAACGAAGCCGAACTGATGCAGATTACCGATGAGATTTTCCAGTCGTTTGGAATCCCCGTGGTCATCAAGGTTAACAACCGCAAAATCCTCTCCGGCATTGCCGAAGTGGTAGGCGAAGCCGACAAACTGACCGACATCTGCACCGCCATCGACAAGCTGGATAAAATTGGCAAAGAGAAAGTATGTGAAGAGTTGAAAGAACGGGGGTTGAGCTGTGAGGCCATCGGCAAAATGGATCCGTTCTTCTGCTTCTGCGGCAGCAACGAGGAAAAACTTGTCCAACTGGATAAAATATTCGTTAACAGCGAGATAGGTCAAAAGGGCCTAAGCGAAATCCGTCAAATGCTTGCCTACGCCGAACAGATGGACATCAAGGCCGAAATCGAGCTTGACATCACCCTCGCCCGTGGTTTGAACTACTACACCGGCGCTATTTTCGAGGTGAAAGCACAGAACGTGTCCATCGGTAGCATTTCCGGTGGTGGCCGCTACGACGACCTCACGGGCATTTTCGGACTGAAGAACATGTCGGGTGTAGGTATTTCCTATGGTGCGGAGCGTATCTACGATGTGTTGAACGAACTGAACCTCTTCCCCACCAATATAGACTCCCCCATCAAGGCCTTGTTCATCAATTTTGGAGAAAAAGAAGAGCTGTATGCCCTGAAAGGCTTGCAGATGCTGAGACAGGCGGACATTGCTTCGGAGCTGTATCCCGAAAAAGCCAAAATTGGCAAGCAGATGACCTACGCCAACGCAAAAGCCGTGCCCTTTGTCATTATGGCTGGCGCTGACGAAATGGCGGAAAATGTTTATACACTGAAAGATATGAACAGCGGAGGGCAGCGCAAATTGAGCATTGAGGAAATACGAGAAGCGATACAATTAACAATTAATAGTTAATAGGTTACAGGTGTTAGTGATTAGGGGGTAGAATTCACAATACAGAATTCACAATTCACAATTCACAATTCACAATTCAACAACACGAAGTTACCAACATGGAATAACCGACAGCGAAGCATACCAACATTCAGTTTTCAGTTTTTAGTTTTCAACTTATTAAAAAGGATGTCAGAAGAAACCATCACCAACAACACACCGTCCGAAACGGGGGAAGGCAATACCCAGCGAAAGCCTGAAAATTCCAAGTGGAACCAGTTTCTGCGGGACACTTTGGCGTGGGTAAAGAGAACCGTCCGTATTCATGAGGATACGGACTATGAAGCCACGGCCAACAGCATCAACAGTGCCATTTCCTTCAAAGGAGTGAATGTCTGGATTCTTTTCTTCGCCATCATTGTGGCCTCAGTAGGCCTGAACGTGAATTCCACGGCGGTCATTATCGGTGCCATGTTGATTTCGCCACTCATGGGACCTATCATGGGCATAGGCATGGCCATCGGCACCACCGACAGCGACATGTTGAAAGTGTCTTTGCGCAATCTTTTGGTCATGGTTGGCATAAGCCTTTTGGCATCAACCTTTTATTTCATTCTTTCACCCTTGGGAGATGCCCAGTCGGAATTGCTGGCCCGTACCAGACCCACCATTTTCGACGTGCTGATAGCCTTTTTTGGCGGAGCTGCCGGCATAGTGGCCACCTCCCGCAAGTCGCAGCCTTTCACGGTCATTTCAGGTGTGGCCATCGCCACCGCCTTGATGCCGCCACTATGTACCGCCGGCTACGGTTTGGCCACCGCCCAGTTCAGGTATTTCTTTGGCGCCTTCTACCTGTTCTTCATCAATTCCTTTTTTATCGCATTGGCTACATTTCTGATTGTCAAATATTTACATTTTCCTCAGAAGAAATATCTGAATGAAGCCCGCGAAAAACTGGTCAAGCGAACCATCACCATTTTCTCTATAATAGTGATCATTCCCAGTGTCATCATTGCTTTGCATGTCATCCGTGAGACCTCTTTCCACGCAGCAGCCAACAAGTTCATCAATGAGATACAAGAATCCCCATATTTTGAACATTCACAGCTTATTAGCTATAAGAAAGAGTTTAATTACAAGGAGCAGAGCATTATGATGTCGGTAGTGGGCAAGGAAATCACGCCTGAAGAAATTGCCCACATTCAGGCGTTGATGCGCAACCAATATGGACTGAAAAAAACAAATCTGATAATCAAACAGACCGATCATTTATATAACTCTCAAAATGAGAACGAATTGATTGAGAATATCCTGGAACGCAAGGATGCTCAGATATCCGAGTATCAACAGCGCATTGAAGAGCTGGAAAACAAGTTGGACTTACTCAATACCAGTGAAAAGACCAACAAACAGGTTGCTCAGGAGTTAGCTGTGCAATATCCTTCCATTACTTCTTTTTCCGTTGTGAAAATGGTATATACCGACACCAAGAGCTTGAAAACCGACACCATCCCCACCCTCTTTATAGAAAGCAAGCATAATTTAAGCGATGAGCAGAAGCAGAAGCTGCTGCAATGGCTGCGGGTACGCTTGGAAGAACCAAAATTGGAAATGAGATAATTGGTTAATTAGCAAATTAGTTAATTAGTTAATTAGTTAATTAGTTAATTAGTTAATGTGCTAATTAAACTGAAAGTTGAAAACTGAAAACTATTAACTATTAACTATTAACCACTGACCACTGACCACTGAAACCTAAAACCTAAAAGAAACCTATTAACTATCAACTGTCAACCTCTCTCGCTTCCCCAATCAAGTCCTACAGTCCCGAAATCGGCTAAAATATAATTAGAACATTGAAAACCAAATATTTACAGAAGTGAAAATCTTACATACCAGCGATTGGCACCTTGGCCATACCTTATACAACTATGACAGAACGGAAGAACAGCAGGCCATGCTGGAACAGATGGTCGGCATCGTGCAGACACACCAACCCGATGTGTTTCTCCTCTGCGGCGATGTGTACCACACCCCTCAACCCTCGGCCGCCGTACAAACCATGCTGACAGACGCAATGGTGCGAATACATGAGGCCTGTCCCCAAATGACGATAGTAATGACCGCCGGCAATCACGACAGCGGCTCAAAACATGAGATTTTCCGCACTCCCTGGCGTGCCCTGAAAGTGTATGCCATCGGCCAACTGGAGAGAGACAACATCGATGAGCATATCATTGAAATACCTGGAAAAGGATTCGTCATTGCCGTGCCATACGCGAACGAAAGAAACATCCCGGAGGGCTTCTTCCAACAACTGCTCGACAGGACAGCGGAAAGAAATACAGATGGACTACCCGTTGTGCTGACCGCCCACACCACCGTGAAAGGCTGTGATTTCACAGGCCATGACCATGCGACAGAATATACAGTAGGAGGTATCGACTCACTGGATCTGGAACAGATTGGCGAGGGTTACGACTACCTGGCTTTGGGGCATATCCATCATGAGCAGTTCGTGCATAGCACCAGACACCATAGTGTCAGATATTGTGGCACTCCCCTGCCGGTGAGTTTCGACGAGAGTTTTCCACATTCCATCAGCATGGTGGAAATAAATAAGCATGGCGACATTCCAATAGTGGAAAAAATCGAAATCATCAATCCGCACCCGTTGGTGACTCTTCCCGCCAAGGAGCTGGCAACATGGGAAGATGCCAAAAAAATGTTAAAAGCTTTCCCTGATGACATTCCTGCCTATATCCGTCTGAACGTGGAGATTGACGATTTTCTGCCAACGGAAGCCAACGCGGAGGCATCACAGCTGACGAAAGAAAAAAAATGCCGCTTCTGCCTTATCAACGCCAAGAGGAAAAATACCAGCAAGAGTGAAGCTAAAATATTGACCGTACAGGAATTCCAGGAAGAGAATCCCCTTGAAATCGCTAGAAATTACGCGGAATTCACAGGTAAGGTTTTCGATGAGGAAATGGAGGAAATGTTCAAGGAAATCATGGGCAAAGTGGCCGATGACTCACGAAAAGTCGAATAAAAGAGGACAATAATCATGAAGTTACAGAAACTGACCATACATAATATCGCTTCCATAGAGGATGCGGAGATAAATTTCGAATCGAACCCATTGGCCGACAGCGAAGTATTCCTGATAACGGGTAAAACCGGCTCGGGGAAATCGACCATTCTGGACGCCATCTGCCTGGCCCTTTATGGCGACACACCAAGGTTGGATGGAACCTTGATGGAGGGTAATATCAAAGAGAACGATGAGAATAAGGCGGAAGAGGAAAAAAAGAAAGATGACAACCCGAAAGAGGCAAATAAGAAGGTCACCTTAAAAGATCCACGGCAACTCATGCGGAAAAATACCGGCGAGGCATTCGTAATACTGAATTTTATTGGCAGCGATGGAATCCACTACGAGGCCTGCTGGTCAGTGAGCAGAGCCTATAAAAAAGTAACGGGAAAACTCCAACCCAAAAGCTGGAAATTGAAAAATCTCGACACGGATTATACCTATACTTCCGACAAAGAGATTAAAAATGAAATATTCAAAGCCATTGGGCTGGACTTCAAGCAGTTTTGCCGTACCACCCTACTCGCTCAAGGCGAATTCACAAAATTCCTGAACAGCAAGGACGAAGATAAGGCCGCCATTCTGGAGAAAATAACAGGAATGGACATCTATTCGAAGATAGGAATGAAGGTCTATGAGGTGACTAGCGAAAAAGAACGTACTTGGAAGGATGCACAACAGCTGGTGGAAAACACACACACTTTGACAGCTGATGAGATTCTTGCCAAAAAGAAAGATATTGACGATGCTGTTCTCCAGCTTGAAAATATAAAGAAAGACTCTGATAAGGAAAGCGCCAAACTGCAATGGATTAAAAAAGATGCCCTGTTGGGAAAAGAAGTTGAGACTTGTACTGAAAATCACAAACAAGCTCTGGAAGAAGTAGAAAGTGATGAATTCAAGGAGAAAGAGACTTTGGTAAAGCAATGGAACGCCACAATTGAGGCCCGCAACTGGTTGAGCACACAGAAAAAAGCCGAAAATAGCAAAGCTCTTCAGCAGAAATCTTTATCAGCTTTAAAAAACGGTTATGCAAATATTCTTGCAGGTTTCGCTTTTGAAGAGCAAGAAAAAGACAAGACAGAAAACGCTATTGGGAAATTATCAGAACTTCTTGAAAATGAGAAAGACAAGACGACAGTCTATGACAATGCCCAGACCATTGCCGCTTATTTGAACACCATTGCCGATGGCCGCAGTAAGATAGCCTCAAACCTTGTCAATATTGAAAAAGAGAACAAGTCGCTTACCGAGGTCCTGCAACCCGCATTCAATAAAGCAAAGCAAAATGTGACAACGGCACTAAATGATTTCAATCAACAAGACAATACCATAAAAGCAGAAGAAAAGAAGCTGGAAGCACTACAACTGAATGAGCTGCGCAAAGAATCCGGCAATGCCCAAAAACTGCAGCAAAGCATCACAACAGCTCTCGACCGTTTGGAAACGCTGAACACGGAAATAAAACGCAAGACGGACACAGCCAATGCTCTGAAAGATAAATTCAGCGATATAGAAAAGAAAAAGAAAGAATCCATCGCACTGGATCCTATGCTTCATGATGCCGAGGTTAAAAAAAATGCATGCAAGGAAATGCTTGATAAACAGAGCGATACCATTGACAAATTTGCCAAAACCCTGCGTCAGAAACTGCATGTGGGCGACCGCTGCCCTATTTGTCAGCAAGAAATCAAAAGCCAATTGCCCCACGAGGAGGAGTTGACCAAACTTGTCAAACAGCTGCAAGAAGCGTTCGACAAGGCCAATGCGGAATACAATGAGCTGTTTGACAAAAAAAGTCACTTGGAGGCTGAAATAAAAGCCCTTGAAAAATCTTATAATATCGAAAAAGATGCATTAGAAAAAGACAAATCGGTAGAGACAGCTATGCAGAAAGTTGTCCAGGCATGTAAGGATTGCGGCATCGAAACTGTGGACGAGTCAACAGCCGATACCCTTCGATCTCTCAGTGAGAAAACCAAAAAAAATGCGGAAGAATTAGGAAAGAAAATATCAGACGGCGAAGCGAAAGAAAAGATTATCAATGGACAGCGTACGGTTCTCGAAAGCATACGAAAGAAATTGGAACAGCTGAGAGAAACCATGCAAAAGGCCCAGCAGGATTGCAATGACTGCAATAACAGAATCAACACAGCCGGGGAACTTGTCAAAACAAAAAAAGAAGAGGTGGCAAATGCGGAAAGCAAGGTCGCATCGTACATCACGGGGCAATGGACCATAGACTGGAAAACATCACCTGCAGAGTTCGCTTCCGAATTGGATAGGCTCAGCAAAGCCTATCAGGAAAATACCAGAAACAGGCAAACACTTGAAAATCAGCTAAATGATTTCACCAAAAACAATCAATTAGTCAGAGATGTCATAGCAGATATAAAACTGCTAATGCCTGACTGGGAAGAACTGACCGCAACAGGAATCGTCAAACTGCCAGACCTGCTGAAAAAAACCAACGAGTTGAAAAGCAATGCGGATACCGCACTCGTACAACTGAGACTGGCTGAAGACACCGCCAATGAAAACCATCGGAAACTGGATGCTTTCCTATCCAATAATGAGGTTCTCAGTATGGAAAGACTGACAGAGCTTGATGTTTATTCCCAACAGAAAATCACCGACATTAATTCATCTCTTTCAGAGAGCAAAAACAAGGTATTAAGCCAGAAAACATTAATGGAAAAGGCCGTGGCAGAACAAGCTGAGCACCAAAAGACGAAGCCTGCAATGACGGAAGAAGATACCGAAGAAAGGTTAAATGCAGTCCTGAAAGATTATGAAAACATGTCGCGTGAATTTTCCGAGAAGAAAGGAGCCATCCAACAGGAGCTGGATGCCAACGAAAAAGCCGAGAGTCAGTTAGGGAAACTTAAGAAAGATGCCGAAAACAAAAAAGCCGACTATCTGAAATGGGACAGGCTGAACAAACTCATCGGTGACGCAAAAGGCAACACCTTCAGAAAAATCGCCCAAAGTTATGTGCTGAACAGTCTGATTCATTCCGCCAACAGCTATATGAAGACACTGACCGACCGCTATACTTTGAAGGTTACTCCCGGCACCTTTATCATTATGATAGAAGATGCCTATCAGGGTTATGTGAGCCGTTCGGCAAGTACCATTTCTGGTGGAGAGAGCTTCCTCGTTTCCTTATCGTTGGCATTGGCACTCAGTGACATAGGACAGAATCTGGCGGTAGATACGCTCTTCATCGACGAAGGCTTTGGCACCCTCAGTGGCGAACCCTTGCAGAATGCCATCAACACGTTGCGCTCGCTGCATACCAAGTCGGGCCGTCATGTGGGCATCATCAGCCATGTGGAGGAGCTCCGGGAACGGATTCCTGTGCAAATCCAAGTGATACAGGAAGGCAACAACTCCAGCAGCGAGGTGAAAGTTGTGACGGCGTAACGATTAACAATTAACAATTAATAATTGATAATTAATAATTAATAGGTTTCTTTTAGGTTTTAGGTTTCAGTGGTCAGGGGTCAGGGGTCAGTGGTTAATAGTTTCAGTTTTCAGTTTTCAGTTTTCAACTCCTACCCTCTTATCTGCACCTTGAAACCTTCATCTATCAGGGGTTGTACAAGGCGTCGCATTTCCTCTTCGGAGAATTTTTCCAATCCTTCTTCTGGCGTGGGGCGGTCGATGGTATAGACCATGATTTCCCGGGGACGCAATTCCCGCACAATATCAATCCATCCGTTGACCACCTCTGGTGAAGCGGAGTCGAAATCACGACTACGCAACATCATGGTTTGCAGAATGAAGTTGCCTTTGAATTGTTTAAGAGCATTGATGACACGCTGCACATCATAACCTGGCGCAGGCTGGTTTATTTTGGCAATCAGTTCGTTAGTGGGCGCATCAATCTTCATGATGGGATTATCCACCTTGGTCAACGCCTCGAAAACAGCCGGAATATGCACGCGTGTGGCATTGGACAACACAGAGACTTTGGCTTGGGGACAATACTTATCACGCAGTGCCAACGTGTCTTCCACTATCTGCGGGAAATCCGGATTCAAGGTGGACTCACCATCACCACTGAAAGTGATGGAATCGATGGGTGTTCCATTCCGTTGACAATCTATCAGCTTGTTTCCCAGAGCTTCACGCACTTCGGCGGCCTTGGGCAGCCGCTGGTCGTTGCGGCCATCTTTGTTCCAGCCGCATTCGCAGTAAATGCAGTCAAAATTACAGAACTTGCCTTCCGTTGGCAATAGATTCATACCCAATGAATTACCCAAACGGCGGGAATGTATAGGTCCGAATACAGTATCTTCTCTCAGCATGATGTCATAAATTATTGTTTGCTTCCAACAAAATAGTCACTTTTGTCATCAAAAAGAATATTGAAGGAGGTCATAGTGCCATAAATACGTGTGATATATTGCTGTAAGTTAACCTTTTCCTCATCAGTAAGAGAGTCGCTGCTGTTGATATTCTGTTCCAGCACGCGAAGGCGGTCACGCATCATCACAATCTTGTGGAAAAAGGTTTCCACGGGAATTTCCTTGGGTTTCAAGTCGGGATTGGCAGGCTGCAGTATCATGGTTCCGCCTTCCCATTTCTTTCCGAGGGCCACACGGTTCTCGATGGCGTTATATTTGCTTAGGATAAAAGTTAACGCACGCTCAAATTCTTTGGCGTCTAATCTTGGCCGACGATCATCCTCGTTGGTTTCACCGGGTGTGACCACAGAGAAGGAAGCGTTCATCTTGGAGAACTCCAGTTCTCCCCCACGCACAAATATAACCTTGTATGTCAGCTCTTTATTCTCACTGATAATACCTTCACCATATTTGTCATGTTGGATGCGCGTGCCCACGCAAAAGTCTTTTTCTTCCATAGTTGTTGATTTAGCAGTTAAGAATGCAAAGATACAAAATTATTTGTATCCAATCCATGGCCATCCAATATTGATTGACACTTCTGTTACGGATGATACACCATGAAACTGTGATCATCGTAAAAGAAAATTATTTTCTCAAGTTTCTTTTCCTTGATATGACAGGATTCATTTGCCGTCTGCGAAATTGGAGTTGTTGACACATTGTCAGCCATTTCCGACACTGGAACATTTTCCTCGGAATTTTGCCGAGGCTTGGCTTGAACTTGAGTCTGAGCTTGAGCCTCTGCTTTAACGTCTTCAGCATCCGCTTGCTCAACTCGCCAAGAATCGGTTTTTCCGGACTGCGGTAAGGCTTGAGTGTGAATATTTGATTCTGGAGCAGTTAACACAGGTTCTTCAGCTGGTTTATTTTCCTTTGTATCAACATTTTGAATCACATTTTGAGAGATTTCTTTTTCCTCCTCCGGTTTTACATTTTCCAACGGATTATCAACAGACGACTGTTGCAATACAGGTTCAGACACAACATTTGACACTTCTTCGGCATTTGAAGCAAGATTTTCACCTTCGTCAACAGCACCAAATAAGTCTGTCTGTACAAATGTCTTCTTGACTGGAACCATCTCCTCAGGATCTTTAATCATCTTGCCCACACCCATTATCAACCATTCAGTACTCACCTCGGGGAAAGCGGTTAGAACCTTTTTCGCAAAATCCAAACTCGGCTGATTCCTACCTGTGAAAAGGTGAGTAAGGTTTGACCTGTTAACACCGACTTTTTCCGCAAAGCCAGCAGGCGTCTCTTCGTAATATTCCATTACGTGTTTAATTCTGTCAACCATCGTTTTTTACTTTTGTAATATTAAGTTTATCTTTGTAAATTACACTGTTTACAAATCTAAATTATTTGATTTTACATTTATAAACCTGTGTTTACATCTGTTTTATTACGCTTGTAAAACAGTGTTTTAGTTTTGTAAACACGGTGGCAATCATTTGTCAAATCCTATGGCAAAGTAAAGTCAACGTGACACCTGTTTACAAACACGCTGCAAATATACGCATAAATTCTGACATACATTCACTTGCGTAATTTTGTTGATAAATATCTGAAGTAATTGTTTAAAATATAAAATGAAAATACTGATAATAAATAAATTACATTGTAAAATAATCAGAAACTTAAAATGTTTATAAATCATGATTACAATCTAAAGTACTGCTATAACATTAATTAATAAAACTATGGGTATCAGTAATTTATAATAAACATAGTATGAATTTGGAATGATTTTTATTCATCGCCATAATTTCGTCCAAACGAACATTACTTTTCACAATAGTACAAATGTTGGAACAATTGGAAAATGGAATTATAAAAAAGTAAAATACTGTGTTTACATTTTAAAAATTATGGATTTCTATGTGTAAAAAGTGATTTTGCAGGGGTATTTATTTTTGTAAAAGCAATTATTTACCTCTGTAAAAAATGTTGTACAAATGGCAAATCAAGCCAGTGTATTACCCTTGCTATATCGCTTTTCATTTAGCATGTACTGCGGGGATTATTGGACACTTTATCAATTCACAATTCACAATTCACAATTCACAATTCACAATTCACAATTCACAATGCACAATTCACTAAGTATATTAAACCACCACTTTTCTGATTAACACAATTTCGAATTTACTAATCGGCGCATAAAAAGCATCTCGATATGATGAGGTTGTCAGACACTCTGTAAATCCTCTATTCCCCTACTCCCCTGAATATTTTTTCAAATATTCAATTCTCGTGAGCTTGAGAAAGCAAAAAATTTTTATCTTTGCCTACATAATAAAAGCATTTCAGCATCGTTTTAAAAGAAAAACAAAATTGATATGAATACTAAAATTCTCTGGGCCGACGATGAGATTGACCTTCTGAAGCCACACATCTTATTTTTGAAATCCAAAGGCTACGACGTAATACCCGTTGTCAGTGGCAACGAGGCTATTGATGTATTACAAAAAGAATATGTTGATATTATCTTCCTTGACGAGCAAATGCCCGGCATGAATGGTATTGAAACCATGAAGCGCATCAAGACCATCAACCAGCACATCCCTATAGTGATGATCACCAAGAGTGAAGAGGAGAATATTATGGAGGATGCCATTGGCTCCAATATTGCCGACTACCTTATTAAACCCGTCAACCCCAACCAGATTCTGCTTTGTTTGAAGAAAAACATTGACAATAAGAAAATTGTCACGGAAAAAAGCACCATGGCTTATCAGCAGGCCTTCAGAGAGTTGTCCATGCGTATCTCCGACCGCTTGTCGATCAGCGAATGGGATGCTCTTTATAAAGAATTGGTATATTGGGAATTGGAATTAGGGAAGATTGAGGATAGCGGTGTTGCCGAGATTTTGGCCAACCAAAAGGAAGAAGCCAACATTCAGTTCGCCAAATTCATTTCCAAGAACTACCTGAACTGGCTGACCGGCAAATGCGACGAAAAACCATCTTTGTCACATACTGTGCTGAAAGACAAGCTCTTCCCTACCCTCAACGAGAGCCATCCAGTATTTCTCTTTGTGATTGACAACCTGCGTTTTGACCAATGGAAGACCATCCAGCCCATGATACAGGATTTTTACCGGGTGGAGGACGAGAGTATCTGCTACAGCATTCTACCCACTGCCACCCACTATGCCCGCAATGCCCTTTTCTCTGGATTGATGCCCTCAGTCATCGCCCAAAAGTACCCGCAATTATGGCTCAACGAAAGCGATGAAGGCAGCAAAAACCAGTATGAACAGCAATTGCTCGGAGAATACCTGAAACGCTTCGGAAAGAATGTGAAATATTCATTCTCAAAGATATTGAATCTTGAATTTGGCAAAAAAATCTTCGACAACTTCCACCAGCTGATGCACAATCCTCTGAATGTGGTGGTTTTCAACTTTGTGGACATGCTTTCCCATGCACGCACCGACGTGGACATTATCAGAGAGTTGGCGGAAGATGAAAAATCCTACCGCAGTGTGACTGAATCATGGTTCAAAAATTCCATCCTCTTTGAGATGATCAAATACCTGGCCGAGAAAAAAGCCATTGTTTTCATCACAACTGACCACGGAACCATACGTATCGACAATCCGGTGAAGATTGTGGCCGACAAGACCATCAACAGCAACCTGCGATACAAGGTGGGCAAGAGCACAATGGACTACCCCAGCAAGGATGTATATGAAATCAAGAATCCAGAGGACGCATTCCTGCCCAAAGAATCACTGACATCACGTTATATCTTTGCCACCAAGAATGACTTCTTCGCCTACCCCAACAACTATAACTACTACGTAAACTATTACCGCAACACCTTCCAGCATGGCGGCATCTCGATGGAGGAAATGATGATACCGTTTGTCAAGTTGGTGCCGAAATAAAAAAACGGCACATATATGCTAATAATGTAAATTGCTATCTTTCAGATTGTCGCATATCATTTTTTGCGACAATCTTCTTTCGTTAGTGTATAGGTATATAGAAGGATTTTGTCCTTGTCATATATTTCAACAACGAACTGATAATTCTCATCCAAACTTCGTTTTAAGGATGGGTATGATTCGGTAATTTCGTTTATAATTTCTACTGATGATTTTTTAAAATTATCGTACACTTCCGTCTTATCTTCAATTGACAAATATTCAATATCTATTTCTGATACATCGTTTAACCTCAAAGCAATTTTGATAACATCTTTTGTTGAATCCAATTCAAATTTTTCCAAGGAAACGTTTTCTTCATCATTACTGATACCCAGGTATGGTTTCACAGCTTCCTCCACAAAATGGAGAGCATCTCTTAAATTATAGTTTGTTTTTGTTATACGGAATGAATTGACGATGCTATCATGCCAATCTGGCGTTGTATCTGAAGAGACCATAATACAATACGAATTACCATTCAATCCATTGAAAGCTAATGCAATAGCATGTCCCATTTTTCCATCCAAAAGATAATCGAAACGCAACTGACGTGCATCATAGGACATAAAAACGTTTTTTTTGATAGAATCGCTATGGGAAATTTCGAATTCGGGATTTTCTAAAAACATTTGATTCAGGACATAGTCCTCTTCCAAATCGAATTTAAGTTCCGTAAACACGTACAATGTTTCACCATCCTCTACTACTATCACAGAAACGCCTTCCGCTTCAGTTTCCCGCTCCACATATAGATGTTGTGGAACACAAACAGACATTGTTCCCTCTACATAAGTTTTGCAACCATCATTATCCGATTCTGGCGGTAAAAGTAATTCATCCGCTTCTATACGGCATGTATATGATTTACCGCTTGTAGCCCCCACATATCTATATTCTAACCCATTATTGGTAGATCTCAACATTTCACATATACTTTTCATCACAAGATCGGGCTTTTCATACAACTCTCTCTTCATTATTGTTTTAAGTGCAGCATCATTTGCTTGTAGTAAATCAATTTTGAGGATAGACTCATCACAGGTATAAACGTAAATGCAATAACCATTTTCCAAAAAAATGTCCGTCAAAGTTATTCCTTCTTCAATCTTTATTGGCAAATTAAGCTTGGTATTGGCAATCATCGATTGCAGAAAAACATTCAAATCCTTGTCGGGATTTCCCATGATATTTTTCAAATCTTCGGCCACAAAGTGCATAGAGTACTTTTCCCCCTTGTCGTTCTTCAAAACTATAGTCAAATCAGCCTTTGCATCCAGTAACAATTCAATAAATGTTTGAATCGTCGGATTTGTATTATTGGCTATCATAATGAGGAAATTATTGCGAAAAACTTGATCGTTGGCTCGAATCGCATCAAAATTGTAATAACCTCCATATATAACATAAGTCATTGTAACATTGTCTTTGGAATATGTGATATTTTCCATCGACATTTCCTCACTAATAAAATAAGGACACATGGAGTTCATGTATTTCACAATATCTTTCAACTTGTCATCACCGTTCCATGAACACAAGACGACAAGCATGAGCAATGCAAACAATGAGTGTATATATTTTTTCATACGGTACAAGAGATTGCTTCTTATGAATACAGTAATAGACATATCACACCGACGATGAGGCCTACCAGCATGTTGAGGGCTTTCATCAAGAGGAAGTTCTTGCGTGATTGGGCCAGTAATGGCAATGCACCATGGCCATCCTGTACTATTGAGCTGACTAACAATATGCTAAATGGTATTGTTCCGTTCATAAACATCACCACAAAAATCAAATGCGGTCCCGACTCGGGAATGAAACCGATAAGCACCGCCAACAGCATCAGTCCCCATAAGGCCCAGTGGCTCTGCCCTATCAAAGCGTCAACATCCACAAAAAGATATAACACTTTTAGGCAAAGCAGCACACCGAAAGTCCACAGAAAGACAGACAGGAAATGATGTTTGATGACATGTTCCCACAGGTGAGACTGTAAGAAATGCTCCGACGACAAAGCCACTACCACCAAGGTGATACAGGCAAGCACCAGGAAAAAAATGTTTTCCCAAGCGTCAGGATCGTTATGATGCCCATGATGATGGCCATCTTGTTCGTGCAAACAAGCATGTTCCATACATTCAGAAGCTTCCAATGCCTCTTGATCGGCATCGTGTTCATGATGACAAAAATCCGCATGCCCATCATTCACCCCGTGATGTTCATGAGTAGGAGAATGGCGAGACATTTCGATGCCTTCTGAATGGTGCCCTGGTTCGGGTAAAACCCCGTGCTGATGTGCCAGCGAGCCCGTTAAAATGGCCACAATATAGAGTACTAGGCCGAAAACCAACAAGGCCCGTGGGAAAGACATACTTTTCAAATTCCTGAATGAAAGATTTGCCTTGGCATGTTCGTGATGATGCTCCCCTTCGTGTTCCTTGTGGACCTCAAAACCATGAGACTCTAACACAAACTTCCTTTTCCTAAAGACCAAATGAGTCAAACAGCCGGCAACAAGAGCTATTACCAATAACACACCCGACAGTATCAAAGTCCACTTGGGACTATAGGCCATCAGCACAAAAGCCTCATCGCCGAAGGTGGCAATCATGCCAGCCACCAAAGCACCGAAACACAGCAAGTTATGCGTAAACAACGAGACGATGGCAAAGCCTCCAATACAACCGGGGATCAAGCCCAGCAATATCGCCATAAGTATCTGTGCGAAAGGACGATGCTGTAACTTCGCCATCCATTTGCCCGCTGAGCCGACGTTGATGAATTCTATCAACAACATCATTATCATGACTAAACAAGTCAGTGTAAGCGAACTTTTCAGAACCTCGAAAAAAAGTTCCAAATATTTCATAATCAATTATTTATATTATCTTTTAACATATACTGATTCGAAACGGGTACGTCCCATCAAGGAGCGTCCCAGTGTCACTTCGTCAGCATATTCCAATTCCTCACCAATACCGACACCTCTGGCAATGGTGGTAATTTCCGAAACCTTGTCTTTAATATTCTTATAAATGAAAAAGTTAGTTGTATCACCTTCCACGGTTGCAGGCAAAGCCAGCACCACTTCCCGCACTCCACCTTGTTCAATGCGGTCGAACAATTCCTGCAGACGGAGCTGGTTGATACCTATGCCATCCATCGGGGAAATCACTCCGCCCAGCACATGATACACACCCGCATACTGGTTGGTGTTTTCGATGGCTATCACATCACGGATATCCTGCACCACGCAGATAGTCGCATGGTCACGTTTAGGGTTCTCACAAATATCACATATTTCTTTGTCCGACAGGTTGAAACAATTCTTACAATAGCACAAATGTTCTTTCAGATTGTCGATAGCTGATGTCAGCGCATTCACCTCTGTCTTGTCCGCTTTCACCAGATGCAAAGTCAGGCGCAAAGCCGTACGTTTGCCTATGCCTGGCAGCTTGGCAATCTCGTTGACCGCATTTTCAAGATGTTTGGAGAAGAATTCTAACATTTTCTATCTCAATAAATCATTTATGTATTGAATAGCCAAAATATTACGGGGAGAGACAATATCTATCCATCCGCTTTCGATAGGATAAACGTGTCCTTCTTTTACCGCACGCAATGAGGTATAGGGTTTGGTATTGCGATACACCTCCAAATCTTCCTTACGTATCAGGACAATATCAGGATCTGACTCAAACAGAAACTCACGGCTCACACTCCAAGAGGTCAGGTCTTTACCGATGTTCTCGCCACCAGCGGCGGATATAATCTCATGAATATGGGAGTTTTGCGGAGCCGTAAAATCACCCTGTTCGCCAAAGCCGACCACATAATACACTTTTTTGGGAGCCAAAGTCGTGTCAATATGTGATCTTACCGAATCCAACTGATTATGAATCCTTTGGATTTGTTCTTCTGCTAATTCATTCCGATCCAGAAGTTGACCTATCACTGCCAGTGCGTCGCATAGACCTTCCAATTTTGACTCCTCTCGAATCACCACCACCTTCAGTCCCACGCGCTCCATTTTTTCCATATCCTGTTTGGTGACAATAGAGCCGATGAGCACCACATCTGGATTAAGGGCCATCAGCGACTCCACATTGATATTTTGCATTCCCCCCACTCTGTTCATGGTATCCGTTGCTTCCGGATAATGGCAGAAATCGGAAATACCCACCAGCTTATCACCTTCATCCAGCATAAACACCATTTCAGTGATAGCCGGCGACAGGGAGATAATACGTGCCGGCACAGAATCCAGCTGAACCCTGTTGCCGTAACAATCGGTATAGTCAAAAAAAGAAGCCTTTTCACCCTGCTGTGAGGGTGAAAGGCATGATATCGTCAGAGCTGCCAGTGCTATAATCAGCAGCCTAACACAGAATAATTTTTTCACAGTTTTATTTCAGTAATTGTTGGTTATATTTTCTCAGGGTATCGAGAACATTCACTTTCACATGGATATAATCGCTAACACCAGCAGCATTCAGGGCTTCGATGGCCTCGGTCGGATTACCTGCAATCAGCACCGGAGTCTGAGGCAGTTTGTTTTTGAGCTGAGCGGTGATTTCAACACCCAAAGTGGCATATTCCTCATCAGAGCTGCAGATAACCACCAAGTCGGCCTTTTGCTCTTCGGCTGCCTTCACACCATCTTCAACAGTCTTGTAACCAGCAGTTTCCGCAATCTCATAACCGGCGCAGCCAAAGAAGTTGGTGATGAAGCCGGCGCGGGCCTGACGCATGGCCAGATTACCCACCTTCAGCAGGAAGACTTTCGGACGATGATGGTCTTTGGCATAGCGTTCTGTCTCCAGACGGAGCTGTTCGAAAGCCATGGCGCCACGATAGGTACGCAAACCGATGCAGTCGTCATTCTGTATGCGTTCAATCTTGTCAAGCATCTTCTCGTTCACATTCGGGAACTGGTTGGTACCCAAGAAAGTAAGTCTTCTGGTAGCGATCTTCATATCACGATTCTGGCAGCTGGCTTCCACTTCCCGTTTGATTTCACCTGTACCAATCAATTTAATCATACCGCCCTCGGCCTCCACATGCTGGAAAAGTTTCCAGGCATTTTCAGCAATTCCATCTGTCAGATTTTCAATATAATAAGAACCAGCGGCGGGGTCAACCACCTTGTTGAAATAGGATTCCTCTTTCAGAATGATCTGCACATTACGGCTGATACGGCGAGAGAAGTCATCATCTTCCTTGTAAGCCACATCGAAAGGTTGCAGCAGGATGGCGTCGGCGCCACCAAGAGCAGCAGCCATACCTTCGGTGGTGTCACGCAACATGTTGACGTATGGGTCGTACAAGGTCTTGTTCCAAGTCGAGCCCACCGTGTTGATTTGCAGTTTGTATCCGCAATCGCAAGTCGGCTGGTACTGTTCCACCATGGTTGCCCACAACAGACGTACGGCACGCAATTTGGCTATCTCGAAGAAATAGTTGGATCCCACTGACAAGGTCAGCTGAATTTTCTTGCAGGCCTTGCCTACCGGAATACCATGTTCGGTAGCGTAGGCGATATATTCATTGGCGATGCCCAAAGAGTATGCCAATTCCTGCACGATGGTGGAACCCGCGTTATGAATGGCTATTCCATTGACATTCACAAGCTTGAAGTTCCTCATGTCGGCGGCAAGCTCATGCAACTTCAACATCTCAGCCATGTCGGCTTCTTGAGAGCGATAGAATTTGGTACGTCTCAGGTAATAAGTGATAGGATCAAAATTAATGCTGCCCGTTACGGCTTCTTTGTCTATTTTATTATCATTCAGATAATTGACAAACAAAGTCATAAAATCCACATAATTCTGGGCATGATCAAATTGCAGACCGGTCTTGGTGCAATCAATACCTTTCAACAAAGTAGCCAAATCGTTGGCATCCTTTACATTTTTCACATTGAAGGCAATAGTATTGGCCCCGCGTTTAAGGGCATCCAAAGCAATGATGTTGGCTTTAGCCACATCGCTTTCGTTCACCTCCTGAACGATTTGCCAGTTATTGTTGTCTTTTTTTGTTCCACGGGTATAAGGGAATTGGGCCGGCATGGTGTCCAGGTAGTCCAAATCTTTCAGGTCTTCGGCACGGTAATATGGACGCACGTCGAAGCCCTCATCGGTCTTCCAGATCAGTTTCTTTTGGTAGTCAGCACCTTTTAAATCTTTGATAATCACTTCTTCCCACTGTTCTGTAGTAACAGGAGGAAATTCATTGAATAATTTTTCTCCGCTCATTTTAATGGTAATTAAAATTAATTTGCAAATCTACGGATTTTTTTTGGAATACCAATAACGAAAGATGAATTTTTCCGCATGAAAAATCCATTCCTTCTGCTTATACTGTTGGAACTTTTTCCTCTGATATTTCGGAAAAAAAATAAACGGCTAATCCAGCTTCAGCACTGCGAGGAAAGCCGACTGGGGCACCTGCACGTTACCGATTTGGCGCATACGTTTCTTACCCTGCTTCTGTTTTTCCAGCAACTTACGCTTACGGGTAATATCACCACCGTAACACTTGGCAGTCACATCCTTACGGACAGCCTTCACCGTTTCACGAGCAATGATTTTGGTGCCGATAGCAGCCTGGATGGCAATGTCGAACTGCTGCCGAGGAATCAGCTCTTTCAGTTTCTCACAGATTCGGCGACCGAAAGCGTATGCATTATCGGCATGAATCAGCGATGACAAAGCATCCACAGAGTCACCATTGAGCAAAATATCCAATTTCACCAGCTGGGCCGGCTTATAATCCGAAATATGGTAGTCGAAAGAAGCGTATCCCTTGGAAATACTCTTCAATTTGTCGTAAAAATCAAAGATAATCTCACCCAAAGGCAGGTAAAACGACAATTCGATACGGTCGGTAGAGATGTAAGTCTGATTAATCAGTGTACCACGCTTGTCAAGGCACAACTTCATCACGGGGCCGATATATTCAGCTTTGGTAATGATTTGGGCTAAAATAAACGGTTCCTCCACATGGTCGATAGCGTTGGGGGCCGGCATTCCCGACGGATTATGCACTTCCAGCACTTCCCGCTTGGTGGTAATCACCTTATACGACACGTTCGGCACAGTGGCAATGACATCCATATCAAACTCTCTGTCCAAGCGTTCCTGCACGATTTCCATGTGCAGCAGGCCCAAGAAACCACAGCGGAAACCAAAACCCAAGGCGGCTGACGACTCCGGCACAAAGGTTAGTGAAGCATCGTTCAGCTGTAACTTTTCCAATGAAGAGCGCAATTCCTCGTAATCATCAGCATTGGTGGGATAAATACCGGCAAACAGCATCGGTTTCACTTCCTGGAAACCCGCGACAGCCTCCGTACAAGGCCGTGCCACATGGGTGATGGTGTCACCTACCCTAACCTCTTTCGAGGTTTTGATACCTGAAATGATGTATCCCACATCACCTGCCGACAGTTCGGCTTTAGGCTCTTGTTCAAGTCGGAGCACACCGATTTCATCCGCATAATACTCTTTCCCAGTAGCCATAAACTTCACAAAATCATTGGTTTTGATAGTACCATTTTTGATTCTGAAGTAGGCGATAATACCTCTGTATGAGTTAAATACGGAATCGAAAATCAAGGCTTGAAGCGGTGCTTCGGGGTCTCCTTTCGGAGCAGGCACTTTCTCAATGATAGCGGCCAAAATCTCTTCCACGCCGGCACCTGTTTTACCACTGGCTTCAATAATATCAGAGGTATCGCAGCCTATCAGATCCACAATCTGGTCCTTGACTTCATCAGGCATGGCGGCGGGCATATCCATCTTATTCAGCACCGGAATGATCTCCAAATCGTTTTCTATGGCCAAATACAAGTTTGAGATTGTCTGCGCCTGAACACCTTGTGTGGCATCTATCAGTAACAGAGCACCTTCACAAGCCGCAATGGAGCGTGATACTTCGTAAGAGAAGTCCACATGCCCCGGAGTGTCAATCAAGTTGAGCACATACTCTTCTCCCTTATATTTGTAGTTCATCTGGATAGCATGACTCTTGATGGTGATGCCACGCTCACGCTCCAAATCCATATCATCCAGCACCTGATCCTGGAAATCACGGTCATTCACGGTGCCGGTAAACTGCAAAAGACGGTCAGCTAAAGTGCTCTTACCGTGGTCGATATGGGCTATTATGCAAAAATTTCTAATATTCTTCATCATGCTGCAAAAATACGAAAAAAAATCAGCAAATTAGCAAATTAGCAAATTAGTTAATTGACAAAGGATTTCAATGTGATAATTATCAATATGCCAATTAATTAGGGGGAGTTTCGCACTTCGTGCTCAAGGGTAGTGCTTAATGTGCTAATTGACAATATGCTAATGTGCTAATTAAATTAGCACATTAGTTAATGTGCAAATTAGCAAATGATTTTAATGTACTTGTTATTCTTAAATCTTAATTTCTAACCCCTAAAACCTAATCACTGACCCCTGACCCCTGTAACCCACCAACTATTAACTATTAACTATTAATTATTAATTGTTAATTGTTAATTGTTAATTATAAATCCTCCCCCTGATCACAGCACAGTTATGGTTCCTGTGAGCTGATATGGAATGCCTCGATTATCGGTAAAGTTAATCAGATAGGTATAAATAATATTGCGGTTGATGCGGCCATTATGCTCACCGTTCCATTTGAAATTCTTGTCATCAGAATAGTATATCAACTCACCCCAACGAGTATAGATACGGATTTCGAAGTCAGTAATCATGGGCAAGTATCTTTCGTGGAGGCAGAAGTAATCATTAATACCATCGGCATTGTCCGGTGTGATGGCATTCGGCAAGTATATATTCAGTTCACAGGTTTCTATCTGATACCAAGCAGAGACAGAGCAATGGTCTTGTGTGGCCGTCACAGTGTAAGTGCCCGGTTGTGTTACCATAATAGTCGGGGAAGTTTCACCCGTGCTCCACAAATAGTTCATCATGTTGGTTTCTACCGACAATTCCGCAGAATACTCTTCACAGAAGTCCGAGGTCAGCGAGACAATAGCGATAGCGGTATCCACCACCGCCAGGTGCAGGTTCACAATACTGTCGCAACCGTCCTGGCTATGCCACTGCAAGGTCTGCTCAACTTCCGTCACACCCAATGTCTGGACAGCTGGAACAAAGAAACCATGTCTCTCGTAATCATCACCCTCACAAACTATGTCATTCAATTCAATATCATACGAGGGATTTACCGTCAAATGCAGGGTAACAATGCTATCACATCCTTCATAAGTTGAAAGTTGAAAACTGAAAGTTGAAAGTTGAGGAGTGCCAGGAAGGAAAGTTGTGTCATTATAGGTATAAGGTAATTCATTTTGGCAGATTGTTATACTCTCTTCGGCATATAACGAGGGATTCACCGTCAGCAGCAGAGTTACCAAACTATCGCAACCATGGACATTCTGCAGATGAATGGAGCATGGCAGCACACCTGGGGTCGTCGTGGCAGTAGCGGCAATGTCAAAACCATAGTCCTGATACGGATAACCCTGACAAACCTCATCAAAGATGGTGTGCTCATCTGCATGATAGACAGTAATGTTAACCACATTGCTAAAAACCGTACCACAGGCGGTGCTCATCCACGCTCTACGGAGCGAGAATGGCGAATTGACAGGTTGCGGATAATTGTAGTTTTGGCTATTGTTGGGAGTAGGTGCAGGACTCCAAGTAGTGCCATCAGTGAAAATCTGCCACTGGTAAACACTCCCTGCCCCACCCGATGCAGTAGCTCCTGTAAAGGTCTGCAAATGAGTTCCTTCACACACTCCCTGATTGGAAGCGATAATACCTGGCACCATACTGTCATTCAAGTGAATAAGTGTAACACTATCCACCACTTGACACCCCATGGCATCCGTCACAAACAAACGGTATTTTCCAGCCGGCTGGTTATTCAATTGGGCAGTGGATGAAACCGTTGCACCATACACATTTTCCCAGTGACAGCCATAGGGCTGTGTACCGTCATTCACCAGCACACCAACACTACCATCGCTACCACCATAGCATGTAACATGATGCGTATTCTGCATCGTCACAGCAGGAGCACTCACCGCCAGTTGCATAGTCAAATAATGCAAACTTCCATTTTCATTGTGCAATGTATCAGTATAGGAGCCCGCTTGCGCAAACTGGTGTCCATGCCAAATGTAAGGCAAAGAAGAAGCACACACCGTAGTGTCAACAGTCTCGCTAGTGTTATAATGGACAATCACCGTCTGCTCTATCGTTGAATCACAATCATGAATGGTGAACAGATGGTAACTGAACTGGGATTCGGCTGGCGCACCCAACGCAATAACAGTATCAGCAACAGCAAAATAATATGGCAACTGATTCTCTACTAACACCAATGTATCTTGAGCTAATGCACTGTGATATATCGTCAGATGCAAAACGACCACGCTGTCGCAACCATTGGCGGCTCCGCCATCAATGGTGAAGATCGGGGTGTTCGTGCTGGCCGTATAGGTGATTCCATTAATCCAAGTATAGCTGTCACACGCAACTTGTTCATCTATGCCAGTTGTCGCATAAAGGACGTGCACCGTCATCACCACAATACTGTCCACACCCGTAGATGCCGTCAATATAGCTGATTGGGTGAAACTATGGCTTCCCTCTGCTATAGAGTCCGCCACAAAAGTCACCCCATTCCAAGTCAGTGGCAATTCAGTCTCGCAAATCACACTATCCACATTCATCGTGACATTATAAAGAACCGTCATATTCACCGTTAAAACACTATCGCAGCCATTGCTATTAACACCAAGCAGTGTTTGGCTAAAAATGCTATCTGTCACATAAGACTGGCCATTCAACAACAGTGGCAAATCATTTTCCAAAATGGTGGTATCCATAGTGCCGTATGTCGTTGGATTCACCACTACCGTCATTACAACTGTGCTGTCCACTCCTGTTGAAGCCGTTAAAATTGTAGAATCCAAGAGCATTATCGGTGTCACAAATGGATCTGTAGAATTCAATGTAAAAGTGATTCCATTCCAAGTCAATGGCAATTCCGTTTGGCACAGAATCGAATCCCTATGAACCGTCACATTGTTCAACACAGAGAGATGAATGGCAAGCACGCTATCACACTCATAAACATTTGAATTACTGATAGTTTTAGTATAGATTCCCGCAGCGGGATACGTTTCTCCGTTCAAAACGAGAGGCAAGGCATTTTCGACAATAGTCGTATCTAATGTGCCGTATGTGGAAGGATTCACATGCACCGTCATCACCACCGTACTGTCCACACCTGTTGAGGCGGTCAGCAGAGCCGAATGGATGATAGTATGTGTTGCGGCATGAATATCTTCAGCATCAAATGATTGTCCGTTCCATATCACAGGCAATTCGCTCTCGCACACCGTACTATCAGCAGGCACTGTAACATTATATAGTATATGCAGATTTATGGTGAGGATACTGTCACAGCCCGCATGATTAGACAACATTTGAATTTTATAACCCTGTGTCATATAAGACTCTCCATTCAAGACAAAGGGCAAGTCATTCTCCACCACTGTAGTATCCAGACTGCCATACGTAGTATAGACAACGGTCACCGTCATCACCAGCATACTGTCAGCCCCTGTAGAAGCCGGCAAAATCACCATTTGCGTAGCGGTTTGCCTAAATATGTAACCATTCCATTCGAAGGGCGTATTAATAGCACACACCACAGTGTCAGCGAATGCCACCACATTGTAAATTTCCTCCAAATTGATGGTCACAACACTGTCACAACCAGCAGCATTTTCAATGGTTTGCGTATAAATGCCCGGTATCGAATAGGATACTCCGTAGTACACAAAGGGCAGGTCATTCTGCAAGACTGTGGTATCCAAGAAGCCGTATGTGGTCTGACTGTAATTCACCGTCATCACCACCATGCTGTCCGCACCATTGGCAGCAGTAAACAAGGCATTCTGCATACCTGCTGTTGTAAATAACACATCATTCCATGTGAATGGGAATTCATTGTCACAAATGGTAGTATCAACACGAATTGTATCATTATAAAGCACTGTCATATTGATAGTTATCACACTATCACAACCATTCACATCAGCATTGGATAAGATTTGAGTATAGGTATCCTCAACATAGTAAATTGAATCATTGATTCTTAATGGAAGATTATTTTCTAAAACAATGGTATCCAATGTATTATAGGAGGAAGGAATAAGTTTTATCGTTAACGCAGTCACACTGTCACATGCGTGAGTCGTTGAAATATGAATATAATGAACTGACATTGAAGCGGTTCCTATTTCAAAGACAGTATCACTGTAGGTATAAGGCAGTTCGTTTTCACAAATCGTGAGTGTGTCCTCAATAAAATATGATGGATTTATTGTAAGATGCAAAGTAACGACGGAGTCACAGCCATTGGCGGCACCACCGGAGTATGTGTATGTTGGGCTTGTCGTGCTTGCGTAATAGGTCACACCGTCGAGCCAGGTCATGCTGTCGCAAGCCACTCGCTCGTCAATGCCCGTAGCGGTGTAGTTCATCGTCAAATGAAGTATCATCATGCTATCAGCCCCATGTATATCCGTAAAATGCTGAATATATATGCCACTGGTGGTATAGATTGAATCATTCCACTGGTAATATTCACAAGCCACATCAGAGAACTCGTTGGAAGATGAGTAATAAACGGTCAGGTGCAAAGTATCCACCTGCTCGCAACCATTGGCATCGGGGTGACTGTAGGTATAGTCACCAGAGATAGTGTAGGTGGAGTCATTCCAAGTGTAGCTGTCGTATGCCACCACTGTGGTGTCACCATGAATCGCATGATTTACCGTCAAGTGTAGAGTATCCACACTGGTGCAGCCATCAGCATTGGTATAGGCATACGTATATGTGCCCGTTACAGTACATGTTGAATCGTGCCAAGCAAAACTCTCACAAACGATTGTGTCATGAACATTGTGTGTGCCATAGTTCACTGTCAGATGCAGCGTATCGACACTGGCACAGCCGTATGCATTAGTATAGGCATATGTGCCCGTAACGGCATAAGTCGAGTCGTGCCATGTGTAGCTCTCGCAGGCGAAGGTATCAAACACATTATGCGAACTATAATTCATGGTCAAGTGCAAAGTCACGACAGAGTCGCAGCCATTGGCGGCACCACCCTCGTATGTATATGTCGGAGTATTTGTGCTGGCGTAATAAGTCACACCGTCATGCCAGGTCAGGCTGTCGCAGGCCATTTGCTCATCTACTCCCGTGGTAGTATAGTTCACCGTCAAGTGCAAAGTCACGACAGAGTCGCAACCATTGGCGGCAGCATTGGAATATGTATATATTGGACTTGTCGTGCTGGCGTAATAGGTCACACTGTCAAGCCAAGTCAGGCTGTCGCAGGCCACCTGCTCATCTACTCCAGTGGCGGTGTAGTTCACCGTCAAATGCAAAGTCACAACAGAGTCGCAGCCATTGGCGGCACCACCATAATATGTGTAGGTCGGAGTGCTTGTGCTGGCATAGTAAGTCACACCGTCGAGCCAGGTCAGGCTGTCGCAGGCAACCTGTTCGTCAACGCCGGTAACAGTGTAGTTCACTGTCAAATGCAGGCTCACAATGGAGTCGCAGCCATTGGCGGCACCACCTGCGTAGGTATAGGTCGGAGTGTTTGTGCTGGCGTAATAGGACACACCGTCAAGCCAAGTCAGGCTATCGCAGGCCACTTGCTCATCAATGCCCATGGCGGTGTAGTTCACCGTCAAGTGCAGGGTATCAACACTGGCACAGTCATCAGCATTAGTATAGGCATACGTATAAGTGCCCGTTATAGTATATGTTGAATCGTGCCAAGCAAAACTCTCACAAACGATGGAGTCATACACGTTGTGCGTGCCGTAATTCACTGTCAAATGCAGCGTGTCAACGCTGGCACAGCCTTCGGTATTGGTGTACTCGTAAGTATAGGTGTCGGAAGTCATATAGGTCGTGCCATGCCAGTCATAGCTTTCACAAACGACAGTGTCATACACATTGTGTATGCCGTAGTTCACCGTCAAATGAAGTGTCATCATGCTATCAGCCCCATGTATATCCGTAAAATGCTGAATATATATGCCACTGGTGGTATAGATTGAATCATTCCACTGGTAATATTCACAAACCACATCCGAGAACTCGTTGGAAGATGAGTAATAAACGGTCAGGTGCAAAGTATCCACCTGTTCGCAACCATTGGCATCGGGGTGACTGTAGGTATAGTCACCAGAGATAGTGTAGGTGGAGTCATTCCAAGTGTAGCTGTCGTATGCCACCACTGTGGTGTCACCATGAATCACATGATTTACCGTCAAGTGTAGAGTATCCACACTGGTGCAGCCATCAGCATTGGTATAGGCATACGTATATGTGCCCGTTATAGTATATGTTGAATCGTGCCAAGCAAAACTCTCACAAACGATGGAGTCATACACGTTGTGCGTGCCGTAATTCACTGTCAAATGCAGCGTATCGACACTGGCACAGCCGTATGCATTAGTATAGGCGTATGTATATGTGCCCGTAACGGCATAAGTCGAGTCGTGCCATGTGTAGCTCTCGCAGGCGAAGGTATCAAACACATTATGCGAGCTATAATTCATGGTCAAGTGCAAAGTCACGACAGAATCACAGCCATTGGCGGCAGCACCGGGGTATGTGTATGTCGGGCTTGTCGTGCTGGCATAGTAAGTCACCCCGTCGAGCCAAGTCATGCTATCGCAGACCACTTGCTCATCAATGCCCACAGCGGTATATTTCACCGTCAAATGCAGACTCACGATGGAGTCGCAACCATTGGCAGCAGCATTGGAATATGTATATATTGGGCTTGTCGTGCTGGCGTAATAGGTCATACCGTCAAGCCAGGTCAGGCTATCGCAAGCCACCTGCTCGTCAATGCCTGTGGCAGTGTAGTTCACCGTCAATAACATTGTCACCACACTGTCACAGCCATTTACTGTCTGCAAAGTGGTTGTTTGTGTACCTTTTTCAGTGAATTTAACCCCATTCCATTCGTAAGGTAATTCACTGTCGCAAATAGTCATGGAATCAGATACCGCATAAATCTGATTCACCTTCAATTGCAGCGTCACAACACTGTCGCAACCGTGCACTGTAGTATCGCTATGCGAATAGGTAAACAAGCCCACACTATCTTGTTGTGCCAAATCAAAGCCATAACGGTGATATTCATCACCGATACAGATACTATCTTGAATAACAATGTTATAGACTGGAAAATGCGTCACATTAAACGAAACACTGTCTATACCACAAAGGTGAGTGCCTATAACTGTTATTTGGGCTGGATTGGGTGCTTCATCCGTAAAGGACAAACTTACAGCAGGAGTCTCCTGACCACCAAGGACATTTACACCTTCCGGCACGTTCCAGTGGAAAGCAGCCAAATTATCAGCATTCGGCAAAATATATGTAAAATTATCATTACTACACACAGCAGAATCCCCCGTAATAGAATTAGATATGTTAAATGTAGGATACACTTTCAGATGCAACGATACAAATATTCTTTCACAGCCATTGTTTGCATTTTCTATTCTTCCAGGAGCAATTTCTCCTACGGATAAATTAGACAAGTGAAAACCGTAACCATTATAGTTCTGTCCTTCACAAGCCACATCATTATAACTGAAGTAACGCTGCCTTACTGTAAGGTACAAAGTAGTAGTTAGACAACCGCCTGAACAAGTATTAATGTTATAGAAAGTATTGCGGAAAATGTTCGTTCCTATCACATTCTGCGGGGGCAAATTAAAATAATTGTCAGTATAGCTTTCACCCTCGCAAATGGTGTCATAAATCACGCTATTGACTGTAGGTTGCCCACTCTGTGTCAATAGCGTGGCGATAAGGGTAAATTGGCAATCCGTAGTAGAAACCAAACAGGAAGCCGTGGTTGTGCCATTCACCGTATAAGTAGCCGTTGACGAGGTGCTGCCATTGTTCCACTGGTAAATGTCATACCCCTCCGGCGCCGATAGAGTCACTTGATTGCCGTCACAGGCAACCAATACAAGTTGGTCATTGACACTAAAACATTCAGTATCTGCCAATTCCACATAATTGGTAAAAACGGGCGAAGAAAGATTCACCATCGAATCGTAAACAGGAATTGTAGGTGTCAGTATTTCTAAATTAACATTCTTGAGTGAATGAATGTAAAAAGCACGACTCTCCTTAGCCATCCCACTAAGCAAGGCAAACAACAAGACTACATACAACAATAAACGCTTCTTCATCTATTCGTCAAAGCTATTTCTTTTGTACTAAAGGGAAGCAATAGGAGTTTGAGTATTTCCTTTTATCTCGGTATCAACAACTTCTGCCCCACTTTCAAGGCATTCATATTGCTGATTTTATTATAATCCGCAATCTTACGGGCTGTGGTATGATAACGGTTGGCAATGGAAGTCATCGTATCACCTTTCTTCACATAATAAACCACCGGAGTTGCAGGCTCTTCCTTAATCACAGGAGCTTGCAACATGTTGGCTGTAGAGTCTCGTGACACCAGAGTGTCAGACACCAAAGTGGTTTCTTCCTGTGTCACCGGTTTTGCGGGAGCGACATACTCATACCCCACCAGCAAGCGCTGTTTTACCTTTACACTGTTGCTGCTCAACTTGTTCATTCGCTTCAATTCAGCGACCGACAAATGGTATTTGGCTGCAATCTTAGAAAGATTGTCACCATTTTTCACATAATAATAAATCTTCTTGCTTTCACCTTCTGCCAAAGGCTTGCCCGTAAACTGGCTGGTATAAACCTTCATTGGGGTGAAATACTCATCATAATGATAGTTATGGATAGAATCCTGCAACTCGATAAAACGCACCATGTCAGTGATTCTCAATCTGATAGGATACGGTTGTGAATATGCTGGAATGATCAGTCTTTTATATTGCGGATTCAGGGTTTTCAACTCATCGAGATCTATGCCAAGCACTTTAGACACCTGTTCCAGATGAATTTCCTTATTGACCATCACCGTGTCCACCGCGCTCGGAATAGCAATTTTTGCCGCCTCGATACCATAATCGTTGTGGTATTTCATCAAGTATAAAGCGCCGATATACAAGGGGAAATAATTCTGTGTTTCGCGAGGCAGATACGGACTCACCTGCCAGAAAGTCTGTTTGCCGCCTGAACGGGCGATAGCCTTTCGCACATTACCCGCCCCACAATTGTATGCCGAGATGGCCAAGCCCCAGTCTCCGAACATGTTATATAAATCCCTCAAATGTCTCGCCGCGGCGTCGGTAGCCTTGTATGGGTCACGGCGGTCATCCACAAATGTGTTGACCTCCAAGCCATAGAGTTTTCCCGTCTGATACATGAACTGCCATATACCTGTGGCACCGGCTTTGGACACGGCCAAAGGATTCAGTCCGGATTCAATGATAGTCAAATATATCAACTCTTCCGGCACATTATACTTGTCGAAAATGGCCTGCATCCAAGGAAAATAGTATTGGGCCAGTCCCAGCATAGCCGCCGAGGACTTCTTTCTGCGGATGGAATACAATTCGATAAAGCTGCCGACCTTGTCGTTATAAGCCAAGGGCACCACCGTCACAATTTTCGAGAGTCTGTCGGCCATCAGGGAGTCATTGTGACAGAAGTTTGTCGTGTCATCGGTCAGCTCGGCCAATACACTGTTGGCACTGATGATTTCGCGCTGCACATACCACAGGTGAAGCATCTCGTCCATCTTGGCACTTTGTTCGTCCAAACTGTTTTTCACCGCCGCCTCTGTCAAGCTGTCCATCGGCACCTCATGCTGTGCCGCCAATGGAGAGCCGAGCAGCCACAAGCCAGCTGTCAACAACAGGGTTAAACAAAACGTATAGTAATGATTATCAATCTTTGATATCGTATGTATTCCATTTAATTTCTTTACCATCTTTGTACAATGTAGTTAAAAAAAGTTCTCCTTCCTCGTCATACTTGAACCAGGCTCCGTCACGCAGACCAGCCACATAGCGGCCTGTCAGTTTCACTCGTCCATTTTCCCAGTAGGAAGTATATTTACCATGCATCACATCTTGTTCAAAATGAATCACAAAAGCGGCTCTGCCATTCGGGAAACGGGTAACCCATTCGCCCATGCGCATGCCGTCATAATAGCTGCCTTTCTCAGAGTATTCACCATTGTAATAAATCCATTGGCCGTCTTCTGTTCCTTCCAGATAGTTACCTTTCGACACCACCCTGCCCTGCTCATCATACTCCACATATTCGCCATCCAGTTCACCGGCCTCGTAATGGGCTGATATCATGGTATCTCCGTTAGCATAAAACCACAGCCAGTCACCCGTTTTTCTTCCCTTCTGATTGAAGCTTCCAATGATTTCAACGGTTTTATCCGTGAAATAGTATTTCCATTGTCCCACCGGATTGGAATTCACGTATTTTCCTTGCGAACGCAGTTCCCCAGTTCTGTAGTATTCCTTCCACAATCCCTGACGTTTGCCATTCATATCCAGCACGCCCTCATAACGCATCCAACCATCTTCGTATCCATAACTTCTGACGACATTGCCATCCTCATCAAACTCACGACGGAAGCCCTCCGGAACGCCCTTGTAATAAGTGGCGATAATCGAGGGCTGGCCATTGGAATGATAGGCGACTTTTCTGTCCAGCTGCTTGGTTTCCTTGGCATCCGTCACCAGTTGGTCGTGATTATATTTCTCCACCGAGACGAAATTGCCGTTTTCATCATATCGCTTGAGGAAGCCATGAATCTTGCCGTTCAGGTAGGTCACTTCCATCTGCAGATTTCCATTAGGCCAGAAATACTTCCAATTGCCCTGCTTATAACCGAAATTATCGGTGCGGTTTATCCTCTCGCGACGGGTAAGGACACCCCGGTAATAATTGGCCACAGCCACCACAAGTCCCGTATCATTGAACTCTTTCTCCATGCCATGCGGAACGCCAGCCTCGTATGGAGTATTTTTCTTAAGCCAGCCATCGGCGTGAAAAGTTTTCACATCGTCTTTGATGGTGTCAGCAGCCCAATGCTCAACCACATATTCATTGTCAAAATACTGGATTTTATCCCCGTCTTTCTTGCCTTTCTTGTAATTGACAACCAAAGTTTTGTCGCCTTTGTCATTGTAGAAAGTCCATGTGCTGTCCAGCAAATGGTCTTTTCGGTTCCCTTCCGAAACCAAAACGCCTTGCTCGTTATAGGACCTCCACCAACCCTCTGGTTGTCCGTCTTTAAGCAAGCCTTCGCTTGACTTCTGTCCATTCGGATAGTAGAACACATTATAGCCATTAGGGTCAATAGCCTCCTGCGCATAACCGGACGACAGCAGAGAAAAAGCGACAAATGCAACTACAATGAATATTTTTTCCATATTAACATAATACAAAATGCAAATTTAATGAATATCCTTTTTTCAATATTGTTAATTTGATTCAATTAGCTAACAGCGATTTGTGAATAATAAAAATGGATTTTCATGTTTCCCTGTACATTACGAATCCTGTTAACAAAAATAAAAGTTAATGTAAATACATATTTATTTTTTTATTGTTATTTTCAAAACTATTTGTACTTTTGCAAGCGTACGATTCAGTATAAAACGAAACAAAAAGTAAAAAATTATGAAAGCAACATTTTATCACGCCATGGCGTTGTTTCTTGTATTATTAATGGGGATGAACCCGGAGTGTTTTTCGCAAAATTATTGTAAAATAGAGCTTGGCGCGGACATCCGTCACTGCACCTGTCTCAATGATGGAGAAATTACATTTAAATTAACAAAGTCAAGCGAATGTCAGCTGGACACAAATAACATTAGATATTCATTGTATTCTCCCATGAACAGTATCCATAGTGAAAACAGTATTTCACCGGTATTCAACAACTTGCCACCAGGCAGTTACACTGGCATAGTAAGCGCGTTGCATCACACGGGAGTGCCCGGAACAGGTGCCAATATTATTGTGTATGACACTCTCGATTTAATCATAAACACTTCCTATACAGAACCAAACGCAGGCATTTTGAATCAAGAGTTTTCTCTTGGGAACAGATTGGGCATTGTCCGTTCCTTGCCCTGTAAGGCAACAGGCATTGTACAAATGAGAATTACGGGAGGAAGAATGCCTTATACCGTTAAAGTATTGAGATACGACGGAAGTCACTATGTTCCGTACAGGAAAAAAATATTTGAAAATCAACAACATAACGGGAGCAATCCAGCGGATATGGACTATCACGAATATTATAACGTTGACAGTCTGTCTGCCGGCTACTATCGACTGACGTTCACTGACGCCTGTGGTTATACGCTTCCTGACTATGAGGTTCAAGTAAAGGCCACCCCTACTCTTGAAAGCACTGTCGATGTGGCCTCCAATGCCAATAATAACGACGCAAACAGCACAAATAAAATATACACTGACATTCTAAATTTGAATGATGCCTGCAATTCTTTCGCAAAAGACGCAAGCTACTATGTGCTGCTGCAAAGAGACAGTGGCAAAACAATCTGGAAATACCGATGGATAGACCCAGCCGTCAACGGACATGAAGCAGACACCAGCGATTGGAAGAATATTACTTTCGACAGACTGGAACATGTTATTGAAAATGCCGAGAGGTATTGCGATCTTTGGGGACAAGTGTCAAAGTTACAAATAACTGACACAGAATGCCATGGCGTTAAAGAATACAGCATAAGCTACTCGAAACCGAGCACTCTTTTCTGGCATACCCCGAGAGAAATTTCCATTCCCGCATCGAGTTATACTTATACGGATTCTTGCGGAAAGCATATTTATAATGTTCAAAAGACACAATATGATTACTTTTTCTCCCCACCTAACGACAAAGAAAAACTGTTGACATTCCAAAATGAAGGGAGTAGAAATATTCGCTATTATCTCATTGATACCGAGCAAGACACCATTATTAGCCAAGGCGTCCCAAACATATACGGTGGCAAGGCAATGACATACCAGCATATTTTTGAATTTGACAGCATTTACCATGGGAAAACGGCAAAATTCAAAGTTTTGGATGCCAAGGGTTGTACCATTGAGGACCAAGATTTCACTATTTCGTCAAAACCAATTGTCACCATAACCAATCCATCATTCAACATTTACGGATTGAATGAGACAGCCAATTACTGCGATTATTCAATGTTCACCCAATATTACACATTCACTACGGGAGTTAGCGATTTGGACACTTTTCAAATAACGGAAAGTCCGGGAGGTCTCAGCAATTTCACCATGGTTTACAAGGCCGACCTGAACCGATGGGTAAGATTGGACAGCAACTCCAACATCACCATCAGCAACTACCACGGAGACATTGCCATTAATGGCTTGCGCTCCATGGGAAAATTCACCTACCATTACGTTTCAGGATGTTACACAACAAATAAAAACCAGAGTTTTATCGGAAATAACTTTGGCATCGGCAAATATTATGTGCCAGAGGATCCAGCCTATAAAATTGAACCCACCTGCACAGGAATCCGGATCATACCCACAGCCGGTTCTTTCAAGCAACATTACTTCAGACAATACGACAACGTACCTCTTGTCAACAATGTGAGGGCTGTTTTCAGACTTTACGGGAATCCAAGTTTACCGGACAAAATCACAGGTTATTACCAATTGGGTGACACCATCGACATCACCTTGGAAGGAAATATCCGTATTGAAATGTGCGACGAATACAACTACACCAAAGCCGATCATCTTTGCCACTTCCGGGACACTACTATAAAGATTGGCAAACAGCCGTTACAATACGACTATTTTTACAGCTATTGCTGTCAGATTGGTGATACTGCCTCAACAGTCCGGACTCGTGCCAAAGGGGGAATCCCGCCATATCGCTATTCCATTCATGACAAATATGGAAATTTGCTGGATTCCAACCAAGTGGGCGATTTTTACCGACTTCCCCTGCCCCATCACGACACAGTTTATCTTAAAGTGACAGACCAATGTGGAACAAGTTTTATATACAAAGGACAAATTATTGAGCAGCAACTGATTAAAAAAGCATGGTTTGAAGATGGCACAACTCACAAGACCATTTCTGACAGTAGCTGGTGCCAGCTTTTCGCCATCACATTAGACAATATAGAATATCACTGGGATGGTCCCCATGGATTCTCCTCCGATGAGCAGAATCCACAGTTTTACATTCCTGTTGACAGCAACATGTCAGGCAAATACTACCTTTCCCTGCACGATTCCGTGTGTGGTCTAATCAGAGACAGTCTTACGCTAAAAGTCATCACCAAGGGCTATATTCCGGAATTGATATGGATAGAGGACAGCATCTGCAGCGGGAAGAACTACACAGAGCATGGTTTTTCCATCACTTCCTTCCCCAGTGAGGAAACGAGAATTTACCATGACACACTTGTTTCCCTATTGGACGATAGCACATTCCTCAAACTCACCATTCTGCCCGTTTACCGAAGCACTCACATTGATAGTATTATAACAACCCATGACAGCTATACTTATGGTGGAATCACACTCTCAGATACAGGTTTATACGAAATCAGACTCAAAACCGCCTGTGGCTGCGACAGCATCATTTTTGTCCATTTGATGTTCAGCAAATACTTGCCTTGTCCAGAGGCAACTGATTATAATGGGAATCACTATACTGCCGTGCGCATCAACAAGTATTGTTGGACAGTAGAAAACTTGAAATCAACAAATTACAGCGATGGACGGCCCATTGTCCAATATTATGAATATAATGCCGACGCATTTCCCGACACGGCAGAGAACGTGAGCATTTTTGGTCGTCTTTATGACTGGTATGCGGCCATAGACTCAGGGGCACACCACAGTCCCGACACCAATGGTAACGTGCAAGGTATTTGTCCTGACGGTTGGCTTTTACCCACCCTTGAGGACTTCGCCGAGCTACATACATTCACAGTCAAACAATTACGTTCCCCCCTCTACTGGCTTTACGACCCCGGCACCAACGAAAGCGGTTTCACTTCGCTGCCTGCCGGCTATTATGAAGCACTTAGGCAACGTTATTCAAGTCTGTTGGGCGAGACTTATTATTGGACAAGCTCGTCTCCTTCCCTACAAACCAAAGCTGTGCTTCTGTTTGCCGATTGCCTACAAGAATGTCAGGACATTTCTGGAATGAATGGATATAGTGTGAGGTGCATTAAGAAGGATTAAGGGGATGGGGCTTGATAGTTGACAGTTGATAGTTAATAGTTAATAATTAATAGATATAAGATGAAAAAGTAGGAGGTAGAAGGTGGCAGATTCAAAATTCAAAATTCAGAAATTCAGAGATTCAGAGTTCAGAGTTCAGAGATTAGAGATTAGAGATTAGGGAGTTATTATTCTTTCAGTTTTAAATGTTTGCTAATTCGCCAATTAATCCATATCTTTCCTCTATATTATTTTTTTCGGACGCACACGGTGCGTCCTTACAAAAAATTTATTTGTCTGTGTATAATTCAAGAATTTCATGTAAATTTGCATTTTAATTAATCTCAAATGAGCCACTCTTTTCTCAAACAAATCCTTCTTCTATGCATACTGATAACAGCCTGCATTACAAACGGATTTTGTCATAAAAGAGACTCACTTTCGGTCAAGCAGCTGGAATTTGTCGCCAACAAAGGACAATGGGAGCAACAGGTTTTATACAAGGCCAAACTCAATGGTGGAGCCCTGTTTGCCGAAGCCGACCGCCTTACCCTTGTTTTTTTAGACCCTGCACAGTTGGCACAGTTTCAGGAAGCCAAACTGAACCCGGCACTCACTGCCAACGGTCATTTCACAGCAGCAGCCTACCAGATGATTTTCAAAGAATGCCAAAGCAATACTGAAATCATAGGCAGCAAACGGCAGCAGTATCATCACAACTATTTCTTAGGCCATCAGAAAGACAAATGGGCCTCACAAGTACCTCTGTATCAAGAATTATCCTATTTACAGCTCTATGATGGCATCAACTTGATTTTATACCAACATGAGCAACAACTGAAATACGAGTTTCATTTATCTGCCGGAGCCAATCCTAAAGACATTCAGATTGAATATGCCGGTGTCAACAGTTTGAGCATTAGCAATGGTAATCTGATTGTCAAGACGGATATCGGTCAGACGGTTGAGTTGGCACCCTACACTTATCAGATTGACGCACAAGGGAAAGAGCAAAAAATTGATTGTCAGTTTGTTTTGCGCAAAAATACAATAAGTTTCCAACTGGGAGAATATGACCAAAGCAAGGACTTGGTCATCGACCCGCAACTGATATTTTCCTCCTATAGCGGTTCAGCAGCCGATAATTGGGGATTCACCGCCACATACGACAAACACGGCAATCTATACGGCGGCGGTATTGCCTTCGGCATCGGTTATCCTACCCAAGTGGGACATCATTACCAAGTAGATTATGCGGGCGGTGCCTGCGACGTGGCCATTTCCAAATTCGACTCCACAGGCAGCCAGTTATATTACTCCACCTACTTGGGAGGCTCGGCAGCAGAGTGTCCCCACAGCATGTTCGTCAATGAGAATGACGAGCTATATGTCTTCGGAACCACCGGCTCGTTAAATTTTCCCACCACTGAACAGGCTTACGACAACAGCTTCAATGGAGGTGTGTCCGTCAATGTGAATACCTCTGTCACCTATCCCGATGGCTCTGACATTTTCATATCCAAATTCAGTGCCGATGGTGACAGCTTACTTGCCTCAACTTATATTGGCGGCAGCAGCAATGACGGTCTCAACATTGGCAGTCCACTCAAAAAAAACTACGCCGACGAGTCCCGCGGCGAGATCATTGTGGATGTGCAAAGCAACGTATATGTGGTCAGCTGCACTTACTCGACCGACTTTCCTGTGACTGCAGGCAGCTTCCAGGCACAGAACAATGGCAACAAAGAAGGATGTGTTTTCAAGATGGACCAATCCCTCTCACATTTGATTTGGTCATCATACTTTGGTGGCGTTGGAGAGGATGCATGCTATAGTATGGATTTGGCAAGCGACCACAGTATATATCTCTGTGGAGGCACCAACACTGCCGACCTGCCCGTATCTGCCTCTGCCGTTCAAGGCACCTACGGTGGCGGAGTGTGCGATGGCTTTGTGGCACACATCAGCGAAAACGGGGACCAACTGCTACACTGCTCCTATCTTGGTAAATCCGACTACGACCAAGGCTACTTGCTGAAGCTCAACCGGCATAATCATCCATACATTTTTGGACAGACCAAGACTGCAGGCATCAGCTGGATGCAAAACACATTATACGGCCAAGCAGGAGGCGGACAATTTGTAGTTCATCTTACTCCTGCCTTGGATAGTGTAATCTGGTCAACCGCATACGGTGTTGGCGGAGGTCAAGGACCGGACATATCCCCCACGGCCCTGCTGGTTGACCTCTGCAACACGGTCTATATGTCTGGCTGGGGCAGTCGCCAGCTTAACGGCTTCGGCGGCACAGACGGATTGCCACTCTCTCTTGACGCCTTCCAAACCACCACCGACGGTAGCGATTACTACTTCATTTGCTTGCGTGAGGATGGCAACACACCAGTTTACGCCACTTTTTTTGGTAGTCCATTTTCCCGTGAGCATGTGGATGGCGGCACCAGTCGCTTCGACAAGAAAGGCAAAATTTATCAAGCCATCTGTGCCGGTTGCGGCGGTGATGATTTTTTCCCGACCACTCCAGGAGCATGGAGCGAAAACAATGGCAGTTCCAATTGCAACTTGGGGGTCGTTAAAATGGACTTTAACCTGCCAGTTATCATCGCTGATTTCGACGCACCTTCCATAGTTTGTTATCCCGACACCGTCTTCTTCAGTAACATTTCACAGACACTAAGCCAATCAACGCAATTTCACTGGAATTTTGGAGATGGTGCCACCTCTGATGAAAGGACACCTGCGCACCAATACAGCCATGGGGGCAATTATCACGTTACCCTTGCTATCAGCGACAACAGCAGTTGCAATTTGACGGACTCCCTCAGCAAAAACATTCTTGTGCTGACTGGCAGTTCACAGACTTTAGCCAACAAGGAAATATGCCGTGGCGACTTTGTCCAGATAGGAATCGCTCCTGCTGCCGGCACTGGCATTCAATACCACTGGACTCCCGAAAGCACGCTCAGCAATCCTCAAATTTCCAACCCCATAGCAACCCCTAATATCACCACCAACTACCAACTGATTATTAGCACACCCTACTGTTCCGACACACTCCATCAAACTGTTGTTGTTGAGGATTTACAAATCACCCCCCTCGCTGATACCACCATCTGCCTCGGTAGTAGCGCCAACCTTCAGTTCAGCGTCACCGCAGGAAATCCCACACATATTGTCTGGTCAACACACCCCGACTACAGCAATCCCCTTGCTGAAAACCAGCAGCAAATCACCATCACTCCTACAGATGACACCCATTATTACCTTAAAGTGGAAGGTAGCCTTTGTACTATCGAAAAAGACATCACCGTTCATGTTTCCGCTGTCAACATAGAGCCGACAGAACCCAGGACCATCTGTTTTGAGGACAGCATACAACTGAACATTCACGCTACCGGCGGTAATAATTTGCAATACCAATGGCAGCCTTCGGATGGGATGGGCAGTGGCAGCAACACTTATCACCCTTGGATTCACCCATACAATTCCACAACCTACACCGTTACCGTCACCAACGAGCACGGTTGTACCGCATCGGCCTCCATTCCTGTAACCAAACGCATAGGCACCTTCGCCAATGGTTTGGACGCATGGTGCACTGAATGTAGCATCATCGCCAACACTGTCACCCAGGTGCAAGCCACCAACTACAGCGGCAATTACAACTACCAATGGATACCCACAACGGGACTTTCAGAGCCCAATGCTCCAGAAACCAATGCGATACCCCTTGAAACCACCACCTATACCATTACAGTCACCGACGAATACGGCTGCAGCTTGTCAAAAGAAGTCACCATCGAGGTCCTGCCCCTCGAGTGCGACGAGCCGTTGGTATTCGTGCCCAACACCTTCACACCCAACGGAGACGGCAAAAACGATGTGTTATATGTGCGCAGCAGCATCCTCAAAGAATTCACCCTTCGCATATACAACCGATGGGGAGAATTGATATTCGAAAGCAACAGCTTGGACAAAGGCTGGGATGGGACCTTCAGAGGAATGAATTGTGAACAAGGTGTTTACGATTACTATCTGAAAGGAACTTGTATCAATGATGAAAGCATTATCAAAAAAGGAAATATCAGCCTAATTTATTGATAAATTTTCACACATTTGCAAAAACATACCAGATAATTTACTATTATTGCAAAAAAATACAAAACATGAACAAATATCGGATTTTTCTTTCCTCCTTGTTGATAATCATAATGTTTTCAACAAGTTCCTGTCATGACAAACTTTTCGACTTCAACATAGATAATATTGATGCTGATGGGAATTGGGGCATTCCCATATTGAACGGCACCATTGGTATCGACCAGTTATTGAACAATACCGACAGTATGCACTACGTCCAAACTGATGAGAACGGAGTTTTCAAGTTAGTTTTTGAAGGAGATGCGGAAAATCTTGTACACATGAGTAACATTTTCAACATTGACAACAGGACCTTCGACACTACGGGTGTTTACATGATTGACGAATTGCCAACTTTTCATATTGACCAGGTATTGCCTTTCAACCTTAGCACCGAAGATGTGATACTCAAGGAAGCTGTCATCAAGTCGGGTATCATGACGTTGTATTTCAATATCACCTCAGCCAACTTCGCCTATACAGCAACCCTTACCAGCCAAAACATCACAGATGCCAACGGCACTCCCCTGTCCATGACCTTCTCCAACACACAGCACCAACAGACGCTCAACCTGAGCAACTACACCGTCCAACCAGACTTTACAGGCATAATATACCTTTCTGCCAATATTACCGTAAACACCACCTCACAAGTAAATCAAATCACATACGAATGCCACAACCAATTCACCAATTGTGCCCTACACAGCATCACCGGACAACTTCGAGCCATAGAAATTCCTATCAACAGTGCCTTCGGTTTCTCCCTACCTCTCAACAATTTTCACTTCAACAACATCAGTTTCAACAATGCTAAACTCTCCTTGTCAGAGAAAAACAGTTTATGTGCCATAAATGGGACCATCAATGAATTCACATTATTCGGCAACCAACCCCCTGTGGTACCATTGATCACAAACCCGATTACCATAAACCTACCTCTCTCACCTAACCAATACACACAAGCAGCCGAAGTAAATTTACTACCTATACATATTAATCAGAATCTTGACTCCATCAGGATGAACTGCAATTTCATTGTCAACCCTGACGGATTCGCCGCTGGAGACATCTACGTGGATGAAAATTCCTCGCTAAGTTTAAGAGTAAAAACAGAATTTCCCACCAACCTTTCCATTGACAATGCCGTTTATCGCGACACTATCGACAATGACTTACATAAAACCTTTAATTTCGGAACCATTCAATCCATTGATTTACTGACACTTCGATTTGCCATCACCAACCTCTTCCCCTTTGACTTAACACCATCCATAGACTTTCTGAACAGCCAGACAGGAGAAATCTTCCATGTGAATCTCAACAACATGCATATACATGGCGCATATAACAACACTCCTATTGAATCAGCGCCAGCATATATCGATTTCAATCATGATGACGCAAAAAAAATCCTAAACTCTGACAAAGTGATTTTAACCTTCCGTATTGACACCAATGGGAACGATGTGGAAATCAACAATACTCAAAACGTGCGTATCGCCTTAGGCGCCAAAATTTCATATTCACAAATCAGCTTGTAATCATGAAAAAAATATTATTCCTCATATTTGTCAGTATCTCAGCATTAGGTTTGAATGCCCAAGACGGTATCACCCTGCACTTCATGCGCCTTAATCCGTACGCGCCATACCTGAACCCGTCGATGCACCTGCAATACAACGGATATGTCGGCGTACCGGGAGGAAGTAATGTTAACGCTTCCATAATAAACACCAGCGCACGTTACAAAACCCTCTTCGGTGAAAATGGAGACGGAACCATCACCACTGTCAAACTGAACAAATTCGCCGACCAGCTTTCACGCAAACAGAATATGCTGAATTCCAACATATCATTCAACATCATTGACTTCGGTTTCAGGACAAAGCCCATATTTTTCTCATTCAGCTACCGTATCCGCATCGATGAATATGCAAGCTACAACAAAGACCTGTTCAATCTTCCCATTCACGGCAACATGGCGTATGTGGGAGAGGACAATCCAGCCCGGCCTGATTTAAGAATCAACACGAATGTATATCAGGAAATAGCATTGGGTATGCAAATAGATATCAACTCCTGCCTTTATATTGGAGTAAGACCCAAACTGCTTTTCGGCTTGGCAAATGTGAAGACAAGATACGCCAATGCCACACTATACACCGACCCCGAGGACTACACCATGAGGATGAATTACAATATTGACGCTTCCATTGCCAGTGTCATACCATACAGCATCAGCAGAGACGCTGACGGGAAAGTGAACATTTCTTTTCAGCCCAAGGACTTTCTGAAGAACTGGCAAAACGCTTTCAAAAATGTGGGAGCCGCTATCGACTTGGGCATGACCTACCGTATCAACAACATGTTTGGCGTTGCGGCTTCTGTGCTTGATTTGGGCTTTATACACTGGACAAGCTATTGCAACCAGGTCACTGGTTCTATCAGCGAAACAAGCACCCATGACGATGACGGACATTTTGTGTTTGACGGTGTCACTTCCGAGGACTTGGCGGAATTCATGGAGAATCCTAGAGAATTAAGCGATAAGATCCAAGAAATCTTTCCCATCGAAGTCACTGAGACCAAAGCATATACAAAATCCTTGGCATCACGTTTTCTGGTGGAAGGCTATTGCAACCTGGGCAAACATCACCGCCTTTCCGCACTTTTCCAAGGCCGGATTGTCAACAAACAATTCATCCCCTCGTTCACCGTGGCATGGAACGGCAATTTCCTCAATTTCTTTGACCTATGTGTAAGTTATACCATGGCTAAAAGAAGCTATACAAATCTCGGCTTGGGAGTGGGATTCAATCTGAAAGTACTCCACCTGTATGTGGCCACCGACAATGTCTTCGGATTCATCAACAAAAAAAGCATCCAGCGTGGCATCCTGAATTCCCATAATGCCAATGTGCAAGTGGGCCTCGTTTTTGATTGGGGGCAGACCCAAGAGAGAAGAATAGAGAGGAAAACCAGACGGAATTTTGAAGAAATAACCGATTAAAGCGATAATCAAAAATCAAAGAACTATGATACAATTCAACTACAGTCAAAATTTATTGTTTTCTGATGCTGACATACAACAACATCAGGAAGAGATTGCGAAGGCATACCAACAACTGACCACCAAAAGCGGCAAAGGCAACGATTTTCTCGGTTGGCTTGATCTTCCTGAAGAAACAGACGAAGTGCTGCTCAGCCAAATCCAGAACTGTGCCAACAGACTGGAAAGACAATCAGAAATGGTTGTTGTCATTGGCATTGGCGGCTCTTATCTGGGTGCTCGTGCTGTGATTGAAGCACTGCAACACAGCTACAAAGGCTTCAACCCATTCAGTGACAATCACGCCCCGTATGTAACGTTTGCCGGCAACAACATCAGCGAGGACAATCTGTGCGAGCTGTTGGAAGTTCTTGATCATAAAGATTATTCCCTGATAGTGATTTCCAAATCCGGAACCACCACGGAACCCGCTATAGCATTCAGAATCCTGAAGAAACATTGTGAGGACAAATATGGCAAAGAATGGGCCAAACAACGCATTGTCGCCATCACCGACAAAGCCCGTGGCGCTCTGAAACAAATGGCTGACGCCAATGGCTACGAGACCTTCGTAATCCCCGATGACGTAGGCGGCCGCTATTCCGTGCTCACCCCTGTAGGACTACTGCCCATTGCTGTTGCAGGCTTCGACATCCGCCAACTGATTGCAGGCGCACGTGCCATGCGGCATGAGCTGCTGTCACAAAGCAACCTGAGCGACAATATCGCCCAGCAATATGCGCTGATGCGTTATTTACTGTACCAAAGCGGCAAGAAAATAGAAATGATGGTAACCTACAATCCCAAAATGGCCTTCTTTATCGAGTGGTACAAGCAGCTCTTCGGAGAAAGCGAAGGCAAGGAAGGCAAAGGCATTTTCCCCACTGGAGCAACCTTCTCCACAGACTTGCACTCTTTGGGCCAATACATACAAGAAGGAGAACGTCATCTGTTTGAAACCGTGCTTTCCATACAACAATCACGTTTCCAGGTGCCTATTCCCGAAGATGCCGAGAATCTCGACAAGCTCAATTATCTGTTAGGAAAGTCTATTCAGGAAATCAACCTCACAGCCGAAGAAGGGACACGCATGGCACATGTGGACGGCAAGGTTCCGAACTTGCGACTGATAGTGCCGAAAGTGGATGAAAACAACATAGGACAACTCATCTATTTCTTTGAGTTCAGCTGTGCTTTGGGAGGTTATCTCTTGGGAATCAACCCCTTCGATCAACCTGGCGTCGAAGCTTACAAGAAAAACATGTTCCGCCTGCTTGGCAAGCCCCAATAATCTATAGCGGCCATGCAGTTTTTTTATCATCCGGATCTGTCACATCCCGTTTTTGAACTTTTGCCTGAAGAAGCCAAACACTGCGTGAAGGCTCTTCGGAAAAAAGTGGGCGACACCATCTATGTAACCGATGGCCAAGGCCATAGAGCAACCGTGCAAATCATGGACGCCTCCCCTACCCATTGTGCCGTGCAAATCATGGACATAGAGGAAGAATACGCCCTGAGGCGACACAGCTTCCACTTAGCCATCGCCCCAACCAAAAATGCCGACCGCATAGAATGGTTGGTGGAGAAAAGCATTGAAATAGGTGTTGAAAAAATCAGTTTTATCAGGTGCGAACACTCTGAAAGGACAAAAATAGACTTGGACCGCTTGCAACGCATAGCCATATCCGCCATCAAGCAATCGAACACAAGCCTTATTCCTTCAATGCAAATAACTGACTACAAAAGTTTTATCACCAATCACAACACTTCCACGCTACGTTATATTGCCTGGTGTGACGAAAATAATCACGAAGAGTTTGCCCACCAGGATCTCAAGGATAAGGATGTGATTTTGTTGATAGGTCCGGAAGGAGATTTCAGTCCCGAAGAAGTGGCCTTGGCCGAACAGAATGGTTACAAGGCCATCAAGTTGGGTTCAAGGCGCCTGCGCACCGAGACCGCCGGGCTGTATGGGGTTTGTGTCTATGCGGGAAAGCAAGCGTAAGAAATCGCATTTATACAATTCCACTTTGGGTCCACACTCCACCACCTACCCAAACGGTTGTCGTATTGCCGGAATTCGTAGCCGAAATTCGCCACTTCTCCAAACACCTCATTATCACCCTCTTGCCCGTTAAAAAAGTACCGATACCCCCGATATTGGTACCAGGTGATTTTGGGCTATATGTGAGAGGTGAAGACATCGTGCAAAAGCATTAAATGTATTTGATTCTTATTCATAACGCATATACAACTCGTTATATGCTTGATAACCTTGGGGAATAGTATCGTGTAATAAAAAACATGGCACAAAGTGTACCACTTCATTAATTGACCCATTCACTTCAAGATATTTATACCTTATCTTTGCAAAAACTGAATCTTCTTTATATGCTAATACTTCAACTTTCAATATGCCATCCATGTGCATTACTAAGCCAGATGAAAGATCTTCTGAAAAGTGAAATTGTGGACAATAATAATGGGCTAAAATTTTATAATCCATTTTAGGATGTTTAGCCTGACTAGAACTAATAATATAATTTTTTACACTGTCATTTTCCCAGTAATAACAATATTTTGTGTCTATTGTTTTGCTTTTAAACCAATCATTATTGATAGATAAACCAATTAATATGCATACTGGAATACAGGCGATAAATAACCAAAAACAAAAAATTGGGTATTTATTAAAAAAATACATTGTAATCATACTTTGTCTATTTTGGTAATAAGGACTGTTGGTATGCTTCGCTCTGCCATTGAGGTTCGTCTTTCGTTCCTATATTTTTCATTCTTATGTCTGTTTTAATCTCTACAGATTTATACATATTGAAAAAATTTCCCTTCTGTTCATAACTTAGATATGTTTCACCGTTTATTGTATAAGTAGAAAGTGTGTTAATCGAAATCTTACATTCACGGCAATTGTTGTATACAATGCCTTGTAGCTGTTCTAATTCATCATAAGTAATGGAGTAAGAACTTTTAATTTCATTTTCAGTTGTCGTATGTGCAACTCCTATACCTAACGATATACTACCTCCAAAATACCAATCATTTTCTCTCTTATCAATAGAACCTCCAAAAATCGGATTAACATCTACAGATGAGATGCTACCCTTGTTAATGGATTCCTCAAATATTCTTGAAATTGGATCTACACCTAAAACGCTTCTATAACCAGCAAAAAGTATTCCAGCTACACTTTCATTATTGGATATCTCGGCTTTAGATTTGTATTTATAATAAGTTATCCCAATTTGATCAGATGCATGACCTTGTCCTTTTGCATAATCCCATCCATACACTCCTATTCCTACTGCACTAACAAATTCCCTTGTGCTAAACACAACTTCCAGTCCCTCCAATTCTCGTCCATCAACCACCCTATTCTCCGCAAACGCATACGTGCTGTTCCATGGGTACTTGGCGGCCAAGAGGTCAACACTCCAGAAACGACCTAAACGGGCATCGTGCATACGGTATTCGAAGGCGAAAAGACCACTTTCTCCAAACACCTCATTATCACCCTCTTGTCCGTTGAAAAAGTATCGATATCCCCCGATATTGGGACTTTGTGGTGTAAAAGATTGGTAATGAGTTGTTTTTGTGGTCATTTTTTGATGCGTTTGTATATGTTTTCCAGTTTTTTAAGGTTTTTTTACGCTTCAAAAATACAAAAAAAAATGACATGGGAAACTTCTTTACCATGTGACTACTCTGTCCACTTTTTTTTTTGCAGTGACAATCATCACAAAGTCACAATGTAATTTGATGATTATTGATAAGAAATATTTCGATGAGAAATGTTTTTAATTCGGATTTATTTTGTATTTTTGCAACTGAATTACAAATATTGACAATAAAATGATATTAGAACTTCGTTTAAGCAATATGTTTTCGCTGCGTGACGAGATGACGCTGGACTTGCAGGCAGCCAAAATACAAACGCAAAAAGGCCGGGCGTTGGAAGGGAATTTGTTTACCGTGGGGGATGAGCAGATGCTGAAGAGTGTGGCGGTGTTCGGAGCGAACGCATCGGGTAAGAGCAATGTGGTGAAAGCTATCAGAGCCTGTGTAGAGATGATCCGCGAGTCGCACAACTACAATGAGGACACGGTGTTCGGCTTCGTGCCGTTTAAATTTGGCGACTACGACCAGAAACCGAGCTCGTTCTACGTGCGCTTCCTGATGGATGGCGTCGAGTATGAATATTCCTTCTCGATGACACGGACGGAGATTCTGACCGAGCAGTTGTACTTCTACCCGAACGGGCGGCGGTCGCTGGTGTTCAGTCGCGACGAGCGCAAAGGGCCTGAGAAGAAGGATATATACGAGTTCAAGCTGGTACTGAAACGGCCCATGGATGTGGCGGCCAACACATCGAGAAAAACGCTGTTCATCTCGCGTGCAAGCCAGATGGACAGGGAACTGGCCAAGCAGGTGTTCCGCTTCTTTTGTAACGAGGTGGTGCTTGACTATCGGTTGCCACAGACGGTATCGGTTGAGCAATTGCTTTATGAACAGAAGACCATGCTACTGGAGGTGCTGCGGACGGCTGACAGCGACATCGTGGACATTGAACTGGCAGGCGGTAGGCTGAAGACCTATCACAGGAACAATCCCAGGGTGGCGTTCGACTTTGAGACGGAGGAGAGTGAGGGTACGAAGACGCTGTTCAGGATGATGCTGAGCATGATGGATATCATCAGGAGCGGGAGGCTGCTGCTGATTGACGAGATTGACACGAGCCTGCACACGCAGCTGGTGGAGTTCATCATCGGGATGTTCAACGGGAGTGAACGGGCACAACTGGTGTACACGTCGCACAATACGCACCTGCTGAACACGGACTTCCAGCGACGGGACCAGGTGTATTTCGTGAACAAGCGTGAGGACGGCAGCAGCGACCTGTATTTGCTATACGACTATAAGGACTTTCGCGACACGCTGGACATGGAGAAGGCGTATCTGCAAGGACGTTTTGATGCGGTACCGTATTTGGGTAAAGCAAGGATATAAACTATGGCAAGGAAGGAAAGGACATCAAAGGGCAAGACGATGCGACCCAACTATTTCGTGTTTTGCGAAGGCGAGACCGAGGTGGCGTACACAGAGATGCTGCGGGGGTGGTTCCGTCTGCCTATACATATCATTGCAAAGAAGACAAGCCTGAATGTGACACCAGCGCTGGTAGAACGCTGCAAAGCGTTTTATGTGCAAACGAAGAACGACAAGACCTATCTGATGTACGACCTTGATATGGCGGGAGTGCTGGAGCGGCTGCAGAAAGTGCCGGGGGCAACATTGCTGTGTTCGAACCCGTGCTTTGAGCTGTGGCTGCTGTTGCATTATGCTATGCAGCAAGGTGCATTGTCAAGCAATACTTGCGTTGCAAGGCTGAAGAAACAAGTCCCCCAGTATCGGAAAGGAGTGCTTTCAACTGAACTGCACTGGCTTATGGAACACACCGAAGAGGCTTCGAGGCGTGCGCAACAGTTGAAAGCATACGGGAATCCAAGTACAAATGTATATCGGCTAGTGGAGGATCTGAAAATGATATGTATGACGCATCAACACTGAAAGCACACTATGAATCTGATTCATTAACTGTTAAAATGCCGCCATTCGCCAATGTCAGCACTGGTTAATTTTGAGCGGTATGTGAGAGTGTGGTTCATGGGGCAAAGATAAGGATTTTTCGAATCAATTGAATATAACTACTGAAAGATTATCTAATCATTCCAAGACAAAGTAATAATATTGCTATTAACACGGGTAAAAATACTATTGATAAACCAATCAGATAATTTCCCCAATCCTGGTTGGTGTTGTAAAAGACTTCACGATTTAAATTTGTTTTACATCCTTTCATCACCCAGCGGACAAAAGCTCCGAGGTCTCGAAATTCTGGATATAGCATAGTCTACGGTTTTTGATTTGTTTGTTGTAATTGTTCGGGAGCGTTTTTGATGAATGAGTTTGAGAGATTTATGCCTTTAAGAAAATGATTTGCATCATCCAATATTTGCTGATTATGCTTATTTACTTGGTACATTTTCCCTGTTTCAGTTTGCCTACTCACCCCAATCGGGAGATCTTTTTGGCTTGGCAGAGTCCCCATTTCTTTACTTTCTTTAACATACTTATTATAACCCTTCAGTCCTAGTCCTGTACGTGTAATTTGTCCTGTAAATGTCAGACTTCTAAGCATTGCTCCAGGAACGAAATCAACAAAGGCGTCCATTCGCTGGCTTGGGTTCAATGAACTACCCGAGATGGTTGTGCCAAACAACAAGGAATATGGCGAGTTGACATAACTGTAGCCAAATTTTGAGAGACTTTTAAACGTAAAATCAAAAGCGTTTTTTGCGGGAGTTTCTAACCAAAGTTCAAACCGAGAAATTGGCCTTGGCACTTTTATCTCACCAATAGTGCCTGAAGACCATGAAACCATATGTGAATCTGATAAAGTAAGGGTTGGTTGTGTGAACCATTTTGGTGCTACATACGTTGATTGTCTAACATTGAAATAGGTATGAACAACGCCGTCTCCCATATTGACCCTAGTATTTTCTATCCCTTCCAATCCGTCCACATCAATGCACAATATTGGTGAGCAACTTGCAAACTGAAACGGTGTCAGCATCGGATAGTCTTTTGCCAAAGGGTCAACACCCCAGAACCTCGCAATACGAGTGTCATACATACGAAATCCGTAGTTCTGAAATCCTCCAATTTCATATACCTCATTATCACCCTCTTGTCCGTTAAAAAAGTACCGATATCCCCCGATATTCGTACTTTGTGGTGTAAAAGATTGGTAATGAGTTGTTTTTGCGGTCATTTTTTGATGCGTTTGTATTTGTTTTCCAGTTTTTTAAGGTTTTTTTGACGCTTCAAAAATACAAAAAAAAATGACATGGGAAACTTGTTTACCATGTGACTACTCTGTCCACAATTTTTTGTTGCTCAGAAGCGGTCATTCGTAAATAAATGCGCGTGGTCTCTATGCTTTCATGCCCCATCAAGTCTGCCAGTAAGGCTATGTCATTGTATTTCTCAATGAAATTTTTGGCAAATCGATGCCGAAAAGAGTGCGGATGCACCACTGCCAACGGAATGCCATATATTTCTGCATAACTCTTCAGTCGCTTAGCGATTCCTTCACCTGTAATCTGTTTGCCATATCGGTTCAGGAAAATAAATCCCGATGTTTGGTTCTGGCTCTCAAGCCATATACCCGCCTCCTTTCGCAATTTCTCCGGTATGTATATCCGCCTTATTTTTCCTCCTTTGGCGTATAAGTCAAGATAGCCAGCCCTCACATGCTCCACTTTGATTTGCAGCAGTTCACCAATTCGGGCACCTGTCGCCCCCATAAACCATACCATGAAATACCATTTGGTTTTGCCGTTGAAATATGGTTTCACGGCAGAAAGCAAAATTCCCCTTCTTTTAGAAGGGGTGGCCGAAGGCCGGGGTAGTGACGTGAATAACCATGCCGAAAGGCATACAAATAATATTTATTAA